>CDYY01032962.1_pt1 | contig 16367 bp, 14 predicted proteins | sample 480691 | NCBI WGS metagenome assembly CDYY01 (sample SAMEA3182107, study PRJEB8094) | gut metagenome | biome: human; feature: gut; material: Stool; isolation source: human stools | place: Canada | collected 2013-02-25
CCGGAGCGCAGACTGGTGACCTACCGTCTGGAAAGCGCATCCAAGGCGGTGGTAACGACAGCTTCAGCACTGATCCTGGCACTGGTCGTTTCCGTCTGGACCAACTGTAACCAGTACCGCACGAACCGGCTTTTGAAGGATGCCGATTTGAAATACCGTGCCATCAGGATCTGCCTGCCGGGGGATGATCCCGACATCGCCTTCCTGGAGAAGCATTTCACCATCGAGCGGGACGAGGAAAAGATCCGGCGTGTGGAAAGGCTGGTGACCGCTTTTGAGGACTCTGTCAGGAACCGCATCCGTTACCATGAAATGGCGGCCTACAAGGACAGTCTGGCGCAGCGGCTGTTCAGGGAGGCACAGGAAATCAGGAAGCAACTGGACAATCCTAATTCAAAATGACTGCACTATGGCAACAATCTGGGTATTGCAGTTTCTTTTATTTGCAGGAAATAAGAAACTTACAAGAATAATTTTTTAGACTGGTAACGATTTAGTAACAATGCTTTTGCTTAGTAGTATATCACTATCTTTCAAATATTTATAAATCCATTTTATGGCAATAGGTAATGGATTTGTAACGTTCAATCTTCTTTATCTTGCTTCAAATAGAAGTGGTATGATTAGCTGATTGCAAAGGAATGAAAAATTTCTGATTGTTCAACTCCATACAACACAATACAATGAAATATTTTATTTATTGTCTTCCTTTGTCATATTTGAGCATTTCTCCTTTCGAAAGGAAAAATAAGCGGCAGAGTATGCGCCTTACCTGCCTTGAAATCACACTTGCCCCTCTATTGCTTGAGGTTGTCAAATAAAATCCTCATATTTGGCTACAGAAGAGTAAAAAACATCCAAATTTACAACGAGGATAACACGCTGAAAGGTTACGTTATCACCCTTCAAAACTTTAATAAACTCATAACAGAGGAAATTAAAATGAAACTATATTGGTAACGGTGAATATCTTTGATATATGAAAACAATAAAGACTTCTTTTGATGAAATGTTGGCAAACACCTCTCCGGCTATTTGAGGCTCAATATAGCACTGAGTAAAATTAAACCAGAAGTAAAAATATGGCAAAATAAATAAAATACTTATTTTTGAAGAAATAATATTCTCACAGAGCGTTGCATTGTAAAAAGAAAAACGTATCTTTGTTTCAAACGGCGGGAGAAATCGCCGATATAGATAAGAAAGCGTTTTTTTGCTTTATCCTAAAATCGAAATCGCCAATTTCACGTGGAAGGATAGGGACAATGTGACGCTCATTCTGTTTGTGCATGTACCAGGTGCGTGTTCTGCGTACTTATACATAACATACAGCGTGGGAATATTGTTTCTTCACTCACTTCCACAAGGCGTTTGGCGATGCCTGATTTTGGTGAGTAGCAGGACAAGTCTCACGCTTTCTTTGTATATGTTGTTAGCCTGCTTCGGGGGACTTGGGAGAGCAGTAAGAAATACAAAGAGTATGGGAATAAGTAATAAATTTACAAAAGGAGTATTGGGAGGAAACACACAACCTGGAATGAAGAAAACAATAGGGTCATTAACTGGTGCAGCCACAAACTCATTGGAAAAAGACCAAGCTATATTTGATGACTGTTGGGAACAATATATTACCCATAAGAGTGAAATTTTGTCTTCGCCCAAACAAATAGATTTGTTTATACAGATGGTATTGCATACTCAAATCACAAACAGTGGAATAAAGGCAAAATCTTTATTCCTTATCGCTCTTTGTCTTTATGAAGCGATCAATAGACAATCTCAAAACGGACTATCTTATTACTCACAAGCATGTGATTTGATCAATCAAGCTATCCGATATAGTGATGAGTCTGAATATCATAAATTACATGCTTTATTAATGGCTAAAGTTGGAAGTAACAGTATTTCTGGAACAAAAGACTATGATGAGATATTGAAAGAATTTTGTTATGGGCAAGGCACATCTTCTCTGATGCCAGATTCATTTTATACAAACGGGCTCAACGATGTAATCAAGATAAAAACAAATGCGTATAAACAAAGTAAGTTGAGTGAAGAAATTAGGCATTTTGCCTTAAACTCATTATGGAATCTCCCTATTCTCTTATACCTTATATATAAGTATCACATTTACGTTCCACCTACAGGTTGGTTTTCCTTTACATGGACTCCTTTCTATTGGTTAGGGATTGGTATATTCGGTTTGATTTACTTAGGATATATCCGTCGTTTCTTTGGACAGATGTCTAAAGGTGGTAATATATGGAAAAATGAAATGTTGGATTTATATAAATGAAATTCGAAATGACAGAAATGGATAAGCGTAGATACGCATACGAAAAAGCGATTGAGGCTTATTGGAAGCATGTAGATCGTTATCATACATGGATGAATTATTATTCATTGTTTAATGGTGCATTGTTTGTGGGATTTTGTACCTTTTTGACTGCAACAACTAGGGTTAAACAGGATGGTGATGTTTTTTATTTGAGTAATAATTACACTTGTTATGCTGTTTTTATTTGCCTTGTCGGATTGATTGCAAGTATTTGTTGGAGGTATTCTTTGTTAGGACATCAAGCATGGGAACGTAATTGGATGAATATAATTGAATATTACGAGGATTCTTCAAATTTTGTTTATTCTTTATTGATTACAAATGCGAATGATATTGAAAGATTGAGTGACTCTTCAAAAGAACATAAGTTAAAAAAAGATGAGCGTTTTAAGGCTTTTTCAACCCATAAGGTTACACTGCTATTTATTGGATCTTTGATAGTTTCGTGGGTTCTAATATTACTGATCTTACTCGTTTGTAATATTTGTGATAATTGTGTGTATGGATGTTGTGGATGTTTTATTTGTAATAGGTGTATCTTTTGGAGTCCTGTAGTAGGAATTATAGTTTTAGTTTTATTAATAATTGCTTTTAAAGGAAATTTGATGCCATTTTTATATTCTAGTGTAGAAGGAAAAACTTGGAGAATTAAATCTTAAAGATAAAACATATGCAAACAAAACAAACCTTGGCCTCGATGTTTGAAGTAAACAAACAGGCATTAGAAAAAGAGTTGACAGGTTTAATGCTGCCTAAAGATGTAAATAAGATTCAAAGCATTGTTACTAATTACTTTGATTCATTGTTTAATCAAGGTGGAAAATATCGCCAGAATCTTTCTGTTTCGGAAGATTATATCTTGCAGGCTGCATTATCATTGTTGAATGCGCAACAAGAAATGGGACGAAAGTTGACTGAAAAAGAGATAGAGATTAAAACAAAAGTTTATTTTTCAGAAGAAAAGAAGAACCAGTCAGAGAGTAATCCGATTGAAACGTTCTTGTCTCAAAAGTTAGATGGTACAAAGACTTTAATTGGTACGGGAGGTGGTGCAGTATTAGGAAAAATGACACTGGGTAGTGGCTGGGGTGCTGTATTTGGTGCGATAGCAGGTACGGCTATAGTTCTCTATTTAGCAACAAAATCAGGAAAAAAGAATGTTGAGGAGAAGAAGTCAATTACCCCTAAACCAAAAATTGAAGCAGCTATTGTAAATACAGAGATTGATGTAGCTACATTCTTGAATATCATACAACAAACTTGTGATAGTATTGATTCTTTGATTAATACCTTCCGTAATCAGATACAGAAAGTAGTCAATAAATATGAATCGCAGGAAAAGCCTACATTGGAAAGGGATTATAGCCTATTATTGGAAAGTATTCAGTCTTTATTGGGTGTGGCATACTCTCAACAGCCTAATGACAAACGGTTGGTGAAGATAGATGAGCGTATAGAACAGGTTGTTGATTCATTGAATAGCTATGGCTTGGAAGTCGTTTCCTTTAGTGAAGACAAAATGAATTGGTTTGAACAAATGGAATCAACAAAGGTAACTAATCCGATAATGATTTGTCCGGCTATCATAAAAGGTGATATTCTGATTAAGAAAGGTAAAGTGTTTGTAATGGCTTAAAAAGAAATTACTATGCAAGATAAAAAATACAATTGGGCAATTGTTCCAGATAAAAATAGACATGAATATGTAATAGGAATCGACTTTGGTCATGGAGAGACATCGGCTGCTTTTTGTCCGATAGGTTGGGATTTAGCACCAGGTGACTTAGAGGCGGTAAAAGATGTAGATTTTGGAGCTAATCGAAAAGTTCTTCCTACTGCTATTAATATACAGCCTAATGGTCAAGCATTTTTAGGAGAGGCAGCATTTTCTCCGGAAAGATTGAAAAAGGCAACAGTAGAAGTTCTTTTTAAAAAGAAGCCTGAGAATATTGACGGAGAAAAAGAACAATTGATGATTCGTTATATGCATGAAGTATATGCTCTTATCCGAGAAAAATCAAGAGCCTTATTTAGTGATGATAATCATTTGCTTTATATTGCAACTCCATCTGGTTGGGATGAAAAAGCAAAAAATCTGTATGGTCAAATGGCTGCTAAGGCGGGTTTACCTATTGCTGGTATTACTTCGGAATCTAGAGCTGCTTTTATAAAGGCTCAGTTGGATACTTCTTCTGGACTGCCACAATATATATCACAAGGAGCTATTGTGTTTGATATGGGATCGAGTACTTTAGATTTTACATATTTACAAAGCGGAAATGCTCCGGTTGACTATGGCTATGATTGTGGAGCATCGCAAGTTGAGAAAATAATGTATGCGGAAATTCGTGAAAAAAATAAAGATATTATTGCTTTTGAAACACAGTATCCAAAGTTAGTCGCTAAATTATTGTATGAAACTCGTTGTGCTAAAGAGGGTGTCTATTTTGATCCTGATATTCGTTATAAAAAGACCGTGAATTTTGAGGATATTGTGGATGACGAGGACTTTGAGGATTCAAAAATGAAATTTGTTTTTCAACCAGGAGAGTTGAATCGCATGTTAGAAGAAAAAGGATATATCTCTGAAATCCGTCAAGCGATGCTTGATTTTAAAAATTATCATATTGGGGGAAATCCCATTAAAGCGGCATTTTTAACGGGTGGTGCATCTCGGATGAATTTTATTCAAACATTGATTGAAGATTGCTGGGGGCTTCCGTTGGACTTGGTATATAGAGATCCAGATCCCTCTTTAACAATCTCAAGAGGTGTAGCAGAATTGGCAAGAGGTGATATTCGATCGGGAGGAATTGGTGCTACAAAGCAATTATTGAACGATATTCTTGCGGAATCAGATGTTTATACTCCGTTTGTCAATTCATTATGTGATAAATTGTCAGAGGAAATTATAGGTACAGTAGGAGCTTGTGTGACAAATTTCAGGGATAATGAAACAGATGTCTCAATTAATGATTTGCAGGCTTACATTGAAGAAAATATAAGCGAAGATCTCAATCAGGTAGGGGATTGGGCTATGGAATGTTATAAAAAGGCATTTGAAAACCAAACGAAAAAAATACGTGATAGATTAGATCAAATAGTTAGTAATTATTCACGTCAAGGAGTTCGTATGGAAAATACTCAAGTGTCCATATCTTCTTTACCCAATATAGATATGAGCGTGATTGCGGAGCAAATGCGTCAACTTAGCTCTAATTTTACGGATAGTGGTATAGTAAATGGGCTTGTTACAGGTATTGCCGGTGCGGCTGTAGGTGGTGTGATTGCCATGTTATTAGGTGGTCCATTAGCTTGGTTGATAGGAGGAGGAGCAATTTTGGCCAATTGGCTCTTCGGCGAAGAAAAAACGGAAGAACAGAAACGTCAAGAAGCATTGGCTAAAGATTTGGATCATGGTCAGCGACAACAAGTTTTTGAAGAGTTCAACAATAACTGGGAAGACATTTGTAATAAAATACAAAAGGCTGTTGGTCAATCTATTCGTAGCAATTATACATTACAGCAGACGATTCAATCTCAAAGTAAAGCAACAATTGAGTCTTATGTGAAAGAGTGCATAGAACAAACCCGTTTAATGGTAGAATAAAATGGAAAATATACATATTCCGGAAGTTTCAGAAAGTGCGGCTAAGGTTTTAGCCGCCACTTCTATTTCCCAGTCTTTATCATTCTGTATGGAACGTAAGTATTTGGAAAAAATTGCTGATACGAACCTTAATCCTTATTTTGAATTGAAAGAAGTTGGGTTAACTAGTAAAAACGATGTGTCTTGGATTGAGATAACACAAGTCGGTAAACCATTGGATCAAACCTCGGAGGATTGTTTTACAGCCATGCAAAAAATTCTCTATTCTTGTTTCATGCCTCAAGAAACTCAAATACTTTTTTTGATTACGGGAAATGGCAAGCGGAATCGGTTGTATTTGGGAGTACGCCCAATGGGAACAAGTATCAAAAAGAATGTAACCAAGTATTTGACCGAATTCATGAAAGGTACTTGGCCGGGTCTGCAATGTCATATCGTAAAAAATGAATTAGATGATGAAGGACTTCAAGCTTTTTCATCACAGCTGAGAGATGACACCTTGGAATATGTATATGCTTTGACCGGAATCCCTTCTATGGAAAGCCAATATAAATCAATTTATCCGGCAACCATAGATAAATTGATGGCAGGGATGAATCAAAGTAAGAATTATGCCTATTTGGTTGTCGCAGATCCGATTGAAGCCAATGAGGTAGATGCTATGCTTTTTCAATGTAGGGAAATGAATGGACAAGCGGAGTCTATGAAATCATTCAATGTAACAGAGGGACGTTCGCAAGGAAGTTCACGTTCTCATACTACAACAGATGGAGCATCTACATCAGAAGGTGTATCAACTACAAAAAGAGATTATTCCAAATTAGGAAAATTAGCTATGCAGGGAACAGGATTGGCTTTGGCTGCTTCTTTTTTCCCAGCTGCCCAGTCTGTTTTGGAAGGTGCTACAGAAGTGGGGGGACAATTGGTGGCAGGAGCGGTTTCTATGTTAGGAATAGGAGTCGCTAACTCACTTGTAGGCTCATTAACACCGAGTAAATCCGTATCTACTACTACAGGTACCAATCATTCTGAATCAGATTCTACATCTACAAATGAAGGTCAATCCCAGAGTTTAAGTCGGAACATCGTGAATAAACACATAGAATCTGTGGCAGAACATCTTTTTTACCATAGCAAACGGTTGGAAGCGGGCAAAGCTACAGGAATGTGGAAAGTGGGTATTTATTTGTTGGCGAGTAAAGAATCGGATATAAAAGGTGGTGCTATGCAATTGCGTTCTATTCTCAGTGGACAAGAATCGATCTTTGAGCCAATTCGCATAACGGATATCAGTAATGTGATTGAAGCGGATCAATCAATAGGTCGTTTTCAGTCTCCAATTATTCGTATAGACAGTTCTTCAAATAGCAAGCCATTTAATCATCCTTTAGGAGACCATTATAAAGAACTTAAAACCGTTCTAACCACCAAGGAACTCTCTTACTTGATTAATTTCCCATTACGTTCCGTCCCAGGAATCAGTGTAATCGACAGTTCTCCTGAGTTTAGTTTGAATTTGCCCGAAAAGAAAGAGGATAAAGCTGTTGAAATTGGCAAATTGCTTTATGGAGGTTCCCCTACGAATATGGATTACCATATTCCGGTAAGTTCTCTTTCCCGTCACACTTTATTGTCCGGTATTAATGGAAGTGGGAAAACGAATACGGTACAAGCGATTCTGAATGGCATAAAGGGTGAAATCCCTTTTCTGGTAATTGAACCGGCAAAGACGGAATATGTAGATTGGGCATTAAAATACAATGAGGAGCATCCGGAAAATCCGATTGATATTTACATTCCCGGTTGTAGGAGGTACAAAACAGGGTTTGTTCCTAAAAGATTGAAATTAAATCCATTTGAGTTGGTTTGGTTGAATGAAGAACAAGAACCGAATATATTGACACATATTGATCGTTTGAAATCTACTTTTGCGGCAGCGTTCCCTATGTATGATATTCTTCCGGTTTTGATGGAGGATTTGATCTATACTGTGTATCAGAATAAATCGACAGACTGGTTAGGTGAAGAACCTAAATTCGGAAAAACTTTACCTCCTACATTAAATAGTATGAGTATAAGTGTGAACAAAGTGATTTCCAACCGACAGTATGAAGAGCGGATTGAACGGAATATGAAAGCGTGCCTCAATACACGCATAGATAGCTTGAAACGAGGATGGAAAGGGGAGATGCTAAACACGGTGGATTCTACACCATGGTTTGAGTTGTTTGAGAAACCATGTATCATCAATTTATCATACGTGGGTGATGATGTGGATAAATCATTCTTTATGGCATTGATCCTTCAATTCTTATATGAATATCGTGCAGCTTTAGCCGAAACCGAACAGGTTGATTTCAATGATAATAGTTGCAGGCATCTTACTGTTATAGAAGAAGCTCATCGGGTTATGGCTAGATGTGATAATCAAGAATTGCCTCAATATAAATCGGCTATGATGTTTAGCAATATGCTGTCAGAGATTCGTGCATACGGTGAGGGTATGTTCTTAGTAGATCAAGTGCCTACAAGGCTTATTCCGGATGCGATCAAAAATACGAATCTAAAGATTACGCATCGATTGGTAGCGGAGGATGATTGTAAAGCAATATCTGAGTCTATGGGCTTGAATGAAGAACAACGGAAGATCATTGCTAAGTTGATGACCGGACAGTGTATTGTATCAAGTTCTTTGGCGACAGATACGTATTGGGTGAAGGTTCATAAGATGAAGTGATATATGAAAAGCTCAAATTGTAATATAGAAAAGGGGAACGCCTCCAATGAAGGATTAGGGCGTTCTTCTTTAACGCAGTCAGAGATTTCTTATCTGAAAGAATTAGATACGAAATCATTAAAATGGGAACGATTGAGTTTGGAGAATAAGATCGCTATATCAAGGGATGTAGATAATAGGGTTGGAGAAATATCCGAATCGACTGGAATTGCTAAAACTTTGCTGTATCAGGAGTATTTCCCTGATATACGTACAATAAGGACACAACAACATTCATGGGATGGGAAGAAGGTAAATGATGTAACATATTCGATGCAGACGTTTGTCTCTTCTACAGGTGAGATGTTTAGAGGAGTATTCCCGGAATTTCCTGCGAAATGTGAGATCATTCTTCCAGATTATTGTATGTCTGATGAGTTTTGGAGTGAATATGGTAACAGATCTGACCGAATGCAAATGAAATATGCAACTATCGGATTAAAAGAAGAATTGACGAAAGATCCTTCATTAAAGGATACTTTGAACTTGAATGATCGGCAATTTGCGGATATCATGGCTGAGAAAGATAAAATAGAAGGTTTGACGTGGCATCATGATATCAATTTTGGAAGGATGAAATTGATTGATGAAAAAGTTCATTCTTTTAAAGAACATCAACATTCTGGAGGAATGGCTACTTGGAATGACCGTTGGATTCAAAGCCATCTGATTGACATCTCTAAGTTGGAGAATGTCAAAGACTATATGGAAACAGACAGGTATGTTTGTGGAAAATTTGCAATGCCTGAACTTGAATATGTTGGAGAGATTCTTCCATTAGGAAATACGGATTTGCTAATAGCTCGAATTGATGAATTGAATGGTAGAAAACCTCCTAAGGCCATTGATTCGGATCGGGCTGTAGCAGAGTTGCTTGAACCTATAAAGGATAAAATAGATCCACTTTATTTGGAAGCTCCATCAGACAATGCTCAAGTAGAGGCGATTTCCGGTGTAATGCTCCGAGTGGAGGGATTGGAATATGATAAATGGAAGGATCTTTCTTTTGATAAACGGATGGGTGTATTACAGCAATTAGAAAATGAAGTTGCCAAAATCGCTCATCGACCATCATGTGTTGTTGTATCTCAAAGTTTGGGAGAGGGGCATTTGGGGTATTATGAGCAAGGAAGCAATTGTATTACAATTAATAAAGATTATGTAGAATCAACAGAATCCTATGAGGCGGTCTTGGACACATTGATTCATGAGGGGCGTCATGCTTACCAAGATTATAACTTGAATGTACGTGAGACGCATCCTCGTCATGGAGAGGTCTCCAATTGGAACTTGAACGAACTTCACGGTTATCAAGATGTGGAACATTGTGGCTTCAAAGCATATCAATTGCAACCTTTGGAATCAGATGCACGGGCTTTTGCGGAAGATGTTGTAAAATCATATCAAGATAAATTAACATGAAAGAAGAAATAACAAAAATTCTAATAGAACGTGGTTATTCTAAAAAACAGGCGTTATCGGTTACCTGTGATTTACAGGAAATGGATAATCTGTTTCAAACAGCTTTTCAATGTTGGTTGAATACGGAAGAAGAACAAGACTTTCAGATAGAAGGTTTTAAATTGTCCGAGCTAAAACAAAAATTTAGTATGACCTATCCTGCCGCTTTATTGACAATGGATTGGTTGATTAAAGAACCGGAGTTGGCGAAGGAGTGTATAAACAGAGGAATAAGATAATAGAGTTATGTCAACATTTGTATTAACCCCCAAATGTAACATCCCGCTTAGTCACGGGATGAAGATAGAAAAAGGAACAGTTCCTTTTATAGTGGAAATTCCGTTCGGACATTTGCCCTTTGATTCCATAGCATCAAAGAATATGGTGAAAAACTGTCTATTGGCTAGAGGCATTGACATATCCGGTCATGAGAGTATATTGAGTGGTGCTTTTTTTAATTTTAAGAAGATGTAAGGATGGATTTAATCGCTCGCTTTCTGCGATCCGATTGGATTAAAAAAGCTGCACATTATGCTTATAATCCCAAGCGGCTGAAGGCTTTGCTCCTTCGGCTTGGGATTTATTTGTCGAAGAAGGGACCTACTCGATTGAAAGAGCAGACAAAGTTGTTATATAGCTACCTGAAAGATGTGTCAACAGGAAAGTATAAGGATTATCATACGAACAGCCTGATCTTTATCATTGCGACCGTGATTTATTTGATTACTCCGGTTGACTTTGTTTCGGATATGCTCCCTTTGGGGTTGATGGATGATTTGATGATTATTTCTTGGGCCTTGAATGTGACATCGGATGAGTTGAAACGATATAGGTTAACCAATAAGACAGATAAAAATCTCTCGGGCTCAGACAAGATATGACAGATTATCTGATTTATATTTGTTGTGTCTATTTGATGTAGGTGTAGTGACAAAGTGTATCGTCAATGGATTAAAACGTTTGAATTATGGATATTTTAGCAAGACAAGTAAATGACTACTTGAAGAACGAGTATGAATTGAACTTTCAGTATGATGAGGAGAAAGGAGAGTTTTACTTTTCAATCGACATGAATCATGTTTGTTTGGATGTGAGGATTATTTGTAGGGAAGAGGATAAACAGGTGCTTTTATTGGCGTATGTACCCATAAAAATACAAGAAAGCCAATATACATCTGTGTTTCGTTTTATCAATAAGATACAGATGGATAATTTTGATTCGGTCAGTCTGTTTATTAATGAGGAATGCAACAAGCTAATGTCTCAATCTGCATTGAATATTGGAAGTGATTTTCGTATAGATAAGGACGTGTTCCGGTTTGCATTTTGCCCTTTACTGAATATATTGGACGACCATTTTGCGGAATTACTCAGAATCCTATCTTGCGAAGACGAAAATCAAAATAAACCGGATGAAATCTCGGATCTCATTTCATTATCGGAACAAAATGATCCGGAAGCGCAATATTTGTTGGGTATCAAGTATTACAAGGGGGAAGATGTAGCGCAAGACATGGAAAGGGCGATCTACCTTTGGGGATCTTCTGTTGACAACGGACGTGAAGCAACAAAAGTTACGTTGCAAGATTGTATAGAAAACTTGACGCAAAAGGTAAAAGAGACTTCGGATGCGCAAGATTATGAGAAGGCTTCTCTTTTTCAGGCATTGATCAATAAATGCGATGATCTACTGAATACTTATAAAAAGAAATGACAAATCTTCGCATAGCTGGCACTTTTATTTGTTATCATAATGACCATAATAAAATAATATGAGAGCAAGTATCTCTGTATCATTGATTTTATAAACTGCTTCGTAATACTTAATGTGGTCGGACAGTTTCTGTAACTTCAATGCATGATACATCAGTAAGAGAGGAAGTAGACAACTGGAATAGAAATCTGTTAATTCGAAGTCATGAACACACGGCTCTTTCATTTAACTGTGATATAACTATTCAAATATCTGATTGTGTGATAGTTATATTATTACTAACATCAGATTTCAATATCTGTGTTGTTTCGGATGAAGGAACAAATAACTGCTAACTGGCTATTAATCATGCCATTTGAGATTTCTGCGCATTTTTAAATGAAAGAGCCGTGTCATGAACAATATTTTTTCTTGCAAAGTTGTTTTACTTTGCAAAAAAAATCATAACTTTGCAATGAAAGAGTTGTTCTTACGTATGAGACTATAAAATACTGAAATTAGCACAATCTCCAAATCGTTACCCGAAACTTTTCAAAACTTCCATAAGTGTTTGTCTTTCAAATCAATCCATCAATAAGATAAGATTTTAAAGTATAACATCATGATACAAAGTGTTAATAAATATCATATCTACGAGATTTTTTCATCTGATGGTAATTTCTACTATACCATCCCAAAGTATCAACGTGAATATACATGGAGTTATCGTGAATGGGAAGCTCTTTACGATGACATCAGTGAAAACAACGATGAGTACTTCATAGGGTCTATCATATGCATTCCTTTGGGAGATGCCATTAATCCTTATTTGGAGGTGATAGATGGTCAGCAGCGACTGACTACCGTAAGCCTATTTCTAACAGCCATCTACACTCGCTTGAAGGAACATGCAGACTATTTGAGCGAGGATGACGGTGACGTGTTACCGTCATTAAGGAAGTCGCTGAAAAGCAAAAACTCTCCAAACGAAATGAAGCTGGTGCCACAGGTACAAAATTTCAATAAGGATGACTATGATTACCTGTTGAACGAGGTGGGCTTGCGAAAAGCTACTGCACCAAAGCATGCTTATTACTCCATGAGAAAAATTGCTCGTTGCTACACCTATTTCTTAAAGCGTCTCGATAAAGAGATAGAGGGTATGGATGGTGATGGTGCAGTAAATTTCTTGTTGGGCAAATATAATAAAGTGAAGCAGGCCATGCTGGTTAAAATAGAGGTTTCTACTCATTCTGACGCTTACGTTTTGTTCGAATCTCTGAACAACCGAGGAACACCATTGACTGCGATCGATCTGATGAAGAATCTTATTATGGCACGGGCAGAGAGTAACAATCTGACTATTGATGATTGCTTCAACCGTTGGCAGATGTTACTCGGTAATCTATCCGATGACTATGGGATACAGGAACGTTTTTTCCGTCATTATTATAATGCCTTCAAGCATCGTTTGAATGAGCCATTCCAAAGTGACAACGATCGCAAAAAAGACCCATTGGGTGTCGTGGCCACTCGCTCTAATTTGCTAAATATATTCGAGAACCTCATCAATAAAGATTTGCCATCGTTTCTTGATGATATTTTGCATTGTGGGCAAATTTATTCTTGGCTCATTCTACAAGATTCCACAGAAACGATCTACCGTAAAGCGCTGGAAGACCTCGACCATATCCAAGGCGCACCTTCTTACCTTCTTCTCATGTATTTGATGAGGAATAAGAAAGAACTTGCTATTACAGAGAATCATATCAACCAGCTCATCAGATTACTTACAAAGTATTTCGTTCGCCGAAATATTACAGACTATCCGAATACACGTGATTTGACGCGAATTTTCATGGATATTATCAGTAAAATAGAAGAGTCTAACTCAGTTGGGAACGATGTAATGACGCTGGTTGTAGACATGCTGAGTACACCTGCCAATTGTGCTTCAGATGAACAATTTCGCCGCAGTTTGGAGGGTGATGTCTATAAAGATAATGTAGGTGCAACGCGCTACATACTCTGTAAACTTGCAGAGTCTGCCATGACACAGGAAACATGGACTGATTTATGGGGACGCACTGATAAAAAAGTGTTCGTGTGGACTATCGAACACATCTTCCCCGAAGGAGAAAATATCCCGCAATGTTGGGTGGATATGATCGCTAATGGTGATAAGAATTTGGCTCAAAAGTATCTTGAGGAATACACCCATAAAATTGGAAACCTTACTATTACGGGCTATAATAGTACACTTGGCAACAAGTCGTTTGAAGAAAAGCGCGATCGGAAGAGCAAGGATGGTAAACGTTTTATAGGTTATAAGAACGGGCTTGAAATAAATCGTGAGATAGCAACTAAAGATATATGGACAATCGAAGACATCAAAGCTCGTACTATTGACTTGGTGAATAAGTTGATAGAAATCTATGAATTTCCATGGAAATAGCCGACTTATAGTTGTAAGATATCATTGAATGTACGGTAGTGTAAAATAAAGTTTGGCGCAGTTTTTAATTATTAGTATTTGCACCTATACTAATATAATATCAAACTGAATAACATTTATACTGTCAGAATCCATTATTTTCCGTACAGACATATCATTAAATAAATAAAAAGTAATACCTTTGCATATTATATGATAGATTATGGCAAAGAATACAATGGGCACCAAGTTGCCAAGGAAATTAGAACAGAAGATGCAGGTGGTGGGAGAGCAGATAAAGCTGGCTCGCTTACGCAGGAATCTGAGCGTGGCTCAGGTGGCAGAACGAGCAACCTGTTCTCCGCTGACCGTGTCACGCATAGAGAAAGGTGCTCCGACGGTGTCAATAGGAATTTATCTTCGGGTGCTTTACGCTCTGCAATTGGATGACGACATATTGTGGCTGGCCAAAGAAGACAAGTTGGGGAAAGCTTTGCAGGATTTGAGTTTGAAAACAAGGGAACGTGCTTCTAAAAAGGAATAAACGATGAAGAAGCTTTATGTATATGCTGACTTTGATTGGCTCAAGGAAATAGAACTCATTGGAGAGCTGGGTTATGAATCGCTTCGGGGTTCGGACAGTTATAGTTTTTCATTCAATGATGGGTGGTTGAAGAGGCATGGTGATTTGTTCTTAAGTGATGATTTGAACAACTATCCGGGGGTGCAATACACACAGCCGGGGAAAGATATTTTCGGGTGTTTTTCCGATGCGTTGCCAGACCGTTGGGGACGTACCCTATTTTTACGTCGGGAGCAGATAACTGCATTGGAAGAGAACAGGCCAGTACGCCGATTGTCATCATTCGATTTCTTGGCTGGTATAGATGATTTTTCTCGGATGGGCGGTTTCCGTTTCAAGGAAACTGAAGAAGGGGATTTTATCAATGTGAACGAAAACCTGAAGATTCCTCCTTTGGCAGATGTGCGCGACTTGATAGCGGCCAGTATGGAGATTGAGAAAAGTGAGGAAGAAAATCTGCTTCCTGCCAAAAAGTGGGTTGCCCAACTTGTGCAACCGGGTTCTTCCTTGGGCGGGGCGAGGCCGAAAGCCAGTGTCATCGGGGATGGCAGGATGCTTTATGTAGCCAAATTCCCATCGCATAAGGATGACTATGATGTCGGATTATGGGAGCATTTCGCCCACCTGCTTGCGCAGAAGGCGGGAATCAATGCCGCACAGACTGAAGTCCTGTCTGTTGTTGAGAAATACCATACTTTGCTTTCCCGGCGTTTTGACCGTACTACGGAAGGCCGTCGGATTCATTTCGCTTCCGCAATGACTTTATTGGGACTTTCGGATGGAGATAATGCTGTTACAGGGCATGGTTATCTGGACATTGTAGATTTTATTCTTCAGAATTGCACCAACGTGGAAGCGAACCTGCAGGAGCTTTACCGTCGGGTGGCTTTTAATATCTGCATAGGTAACAGTGATGACCATTTCCGCAATCATGGCTTTATTTTAACAGCTAAGGGTTGGACATTGTCCCCGGCATACGACATGAATCCTACTTTAAATGAATACCAAAGTCTGCTCATTACTTCGGCATCAAATAAGGCTGATTTACGCATTTTGCTGGATGCTTGTGAGGATTATATGCTGGGACAAAAAGCGGGGGAAGGTATCATTCGGGAAATAGTCAATACTGTAAAAGATTGGCGAAGTTTGGCCATACGGCTGGGTATTCCAAAAAGGGAGATAGACTTATTTGCCAATGTCCTGGATAGTAGGATATTATTTTTTTAAAGTTTCTGCGTGTTATGAAATTACATTAAAAAGTATTTACAACCGATTATTACTCAATATTTTATAGATAATAAGTCAGAAATATGGTTGTTATTTTTAATTGCACATTCTAAAAGGTGAAGATTTAACGCTTTTATTGATTATTAACTCAAAAAGGACATCAACTTGGGTCGTTTCTTCTCTTTTCCTTGCTATTCGTTTCCGATATTCCACTTTTGTTTTGGTCTATCTCATATGTACTGCAA
>CDYY01011856.1_pt1 | contig 15860 bp, 17 predicted proteins | sample 480691 | NCBI WGS metagenome assembly CDYY01 (sample SAMEA3182107, study PRJEB8094) | gut metagenome | biome: human; feature: gut; material: Stool; isolation source: human stools | place: Canada | collected 2013-02-25
AATCGTAATGAAATTATTAAGAAGTTTCTTTTAAATGAGGTTAACAAGTATGCACATAGTCAGTTGAAAATTGCTTTTGTTCTTAAAACTGTATATGAGGAAAAGTTATATCAGATTGACGGATATAAAAACATATATGAGTATGCATATGACAATTTTAACATTGCACGTGGTACTTGTAGCAACTGGCTTAAAGTAGTTGATAACTTCGGTGTTCTTAATAGCCAAACTGGTTTTTATGGGCTTGATGATAGATTAAAGGATTTTAGTATTACACAACTTATACTCATAAGGGCGTTGAGCATTGAACAGATTCAAGCCGCTAATATCTGCCCTACAATGTCTACAAGAGAAATTAAGCAGATTGTTAAAGATGAATTGAACCTTAAGCGTATTGCTTCGGATGTAACCGCCGTAAATGATACGGTTATAGATAATCCCGAAAACGAAGAAGAACTATATACAGACGCTCTTAAGGCTGATGTTGTGACAGATAGCAACAATCAAAATGTTGGATATAATATACAATCTTCTATCAATCCGCCTGTTGATAACAATATTATTGATAATACTGATGATACTGATGTTAATGATACATCTGATAAGAATACTGATATATCAGATAATAAACCAATAGCTAAGATACTTATTGATGGCGGCATATCGTTATCAGAAAGTCAGATAAAATATCTCAATTCAATATTTGAGAGTAAAAAGGGTCAAAACATAGAGTTATGTATCTATGTAAAATAATTGTTAATACCTCACATATGCTTATCTTATAGGCAAGTGGTAGGCATATGGAGTTATTAAGTTCGTTCGATTGAACGCACTATATATAATATCACATTAATAATAAAGAATTTAAAAGAGAGGGCGCAAAGCGCAAAAGGTAAAAGAAAATGGATGTTAGACAGATTTTAGTTGTTAAAGTATATAGAAAAAAGGAAATGCAGGAAATAAGAGACAGGGCAAGTGGTCGTGTAATTGGAATGTATTATCCAGTTATTCTTGATGATGGTGAGAATACCATTGATATGACAGTGCCGGAGGATGTTTATAATGTCATAAAAGAAGATTGCATATATGCTTTCACTACTCGTTTTGATGATAGATTCAGACGTGAGAACCAGTCAGTTAAGCCAAAAATTGACGGCTTGTTATTTGAGTGTCCTAATAACTGGCGTGGTGACTTCTTAGCAAAGTTCAACGAACTTGTATATCCTGTTGTTGCTAATAAGTCCATATCTGATAAGGCTGTTGCTGAAAAGACAGCGAATAAATAATTGATATAAAGTCTGTTCCCTTGTACAGCTTTATATATATAAGTCCTTATATGCAAGTATCGCATAGCTTGTGTGCAAGGCGTTCATATATAAGTGTCGCACTAACATTTATATATGATTATGTATGTTTATGGGTGTATATCCTCAATGTATGCACTCATAAACATGTAGAGATATAAAAAGTTCGTTCGATTGAACTTTATAAGATAAATAAAAACATATTTATATATGAATTAAGTGGGTTCGATTCCCATTATCTTATTATCTCTATACCCTCAATTACAATCAGACTTAACATATATGTGTTTAAGTTCTGATTAAACATAACAAGTACTTCTTTATCTCCTATAAAAGCGAAGTAACTTATCCCGCTTGTTATGTTTAATTAGCATTTAAGCACGTTAATACAAGGGTTTAAAGCTAAGTAGTTTTAAAATATCACATTATAACAAGGGAGTTGAGAAAAGAAGATGTTACACACAATTACTAATGTTGTTGTTTTCGTTGCTATTGTTATGTGGTCAATAATCATTATAACATTTATCGCTATTACTCTTTATAATAAGGCAACTGGAAAAGCCATAAAGAAAAGCGGTAAATCGACAACGCAAGATTTAACAGTACAATCAAAAAATATTGATTATGAGGAAATCCGTAAGACGGATGTTGAAAACATTGTTAATTCTGAAAGTTCTAACAATCAGAAAAACAATAAACCAAAAAGCACATTGATACTTTAATACTTGTTAAGCCAATAGTGACAGCTTGCGCCGCTACGCGGCAAAAGTGGCACGCACTACCGCATAGCACCCACATAGCGTATATTAAGCCTTTAGTTTCAAGGGTGCTATAATTACCGCTTGCCTACTCACTGTATAGCGTTATCCATTAACGTAGCTTTGCGGCGAAGCTGTTCCGATTGATTCAACTTGTATCCGCCCTAATCAACTTAATATCATGTGTTGTGGGGTTCTATGTTTGGGATTACCTCGTTAGTAGTGGGGCGCTCCGTGGAAACTTACCGCACGTTACATTGATATGATGTTGATTAGGATTGTTGTAAAGTGAATTTTACCACAAAGAAATTAAAGGGGTTTAGATTATGCCACAACGTATATTAAAAACGATACTTATAATTATGTTGGTTTCTCTTTTATTTATTAATGTAAATACTGTTATTAATGTAAATTATGTAAGAGCCGAAGAACCAACAACGCAAGTTATAACAGATAGTGCAGAAAATGAAAATAGTATAGAAACTGTTCAAGAAACTTTATCAAAAATATCTAACAATCTTAATTATATGTTAATCATGCAGATAGTAAGTTTGGGTGCTTTCTTGGGATATGTTGGAATAGACCGATTGAGGTAAGAAATATGAGTATAAATGATTTTTGTGACTTATTAACTCAATATAGCGGTGTAGGTTTTTCAATGTCCGTCATTGTGTCATTTACTGCTTGGTCAATTATGAAAGTATGGCGTTTATTTACCGATATTATGAATTTATGATATTAACCCCTTAGGGGATAATATAAAAAATCTTATGAGAGGAGAAAAACAACTATGGGTGATGTTGTTAGTAAAGTGACTATGGATGAATCAATCAAGACAGCTATAACAACAGCTTGCACAACTGCCGTAGATACTTGTAAGGATGGTATCGTTGCCGTTCTTCCTATCGGCTTAGGTCTTATGGCTATAACAATGGGTATAAGAATCTCTGTAGGTTTCTTCCGTTCATTAGCTAATTAATAGCAGACGGATAAGCAAGCTAAACAGGCATACATAAAATGTATGCCGCCGACAATTTTCGTAGTGCATTAAATACATCATTGAGAGGAGAAAAAATGGGATATATATTATTAATTTTATTCTTTCTTATATGGCGCAACGTAGTACATATACGCAAGGCGGTTAATTACTGCGCTTATGGTACTGCCAATCCGCAAAGCATTTTAAGAAAGATGTTTTTAAAACTGGCAGATATAAGAAGAGAAGAAGTACAGAAAAAGAAAGAAACTAAACAAACAGAAAAACACATGCAAGAAGTTAATGAGGTGTCATAATGATATGGTTAATTTCCTTTGTGTTTTCCTTTGTCATATCTGTTTTCTTTGATATCGTATTGATTTTTTTAGATTTATATTGTTGGTATGTAAGTCTAGGTTTTCACATTGTTACATTTACAGTCGTGTACATATTTTTGCTTTACATATGGGATAATTATGTGTTTTAGCATGAAGATGATGAAAATATGTATCATGTCTATGATTAAATTAAATAAAAACCACTTAGATACTTGTGCTATCACTTGCCTAGTAGTACAATAGTTATGTAAGGGGGTGTATATATGGGACAAATAGCTATAATGATTATATATGTATCGTTATTTGTTGGCATTCCGTTGGGATTAGTAATTTTTCTTTTTACTAAAATTATTAAATACTTGAATGCAAAAACAGAATATTATAAAAAACATTCAGATGATAGGCAAGCGTAACTTGTCTATCATCTTTTTTGTTGGGGGTGTGTATGGATAAACGTATTTTAAATGTATTTGTTATTATTTTAAGTGTTATACTTTTTATTTTTCCTATTTTTGTTAGGTATAATATTGCTTATGCTTATACTCTTCCGTCTAATAATTCTTATGGTTATTCTGCTTATGAAGCACGTGCAATAGTTAATAATCACGAAACAATTTACACTAAGGATGGAAAACCTATTTTTATCTATATGAATGATGTTAAACAATGGCTTGCCTGCTATGATTTTGATTTTCAAAAATATCAGATAACAGATGATGAAGTTGTTGATATTATGTCATCTTCTAACTGGTTACAATATAATTTTACTTCTAGTAAATATTCAAATATTACCGCACAAATACATAAAGCTTTAGGCGTGCTAACTGGTGGAAAGTCTGATTTTTTAACTAGTATTTTAGCTTCTAACGGCGGTGAATTAACTAAAGGTATGACATATGATAAAGATAATGGAATAACAATTTTATCTGATACCGTTGACAAGTTAAGGGAAGAAATAAAGAAGCAATATTGCGACAGTATTGGGTTAAATTTGTCTTTCCCTAAAAATACACCTCAATTTCTTATTGGAAAGTTATCATCTTCGTATGAACATGAGGAAGATTATATAAGCGATTATAATAATGTAAAAGATAAAAAATATGTTTTTGGTTATTACACTGATGATGATAAATTTTGTTTAAGCTTTAATTTTCCATCCGAACCCTCTTATTTTTATTATGATAGTTCTGGAAAACTTGTTGCTTTAAATAATTCTTATGAAATTATTGACCCTTTTTCTATTACTGTATATGCTTATTCTATTTATCGTGGTGCTTGGGGTGATATGGACTTTTGCGGCGGTGATGTTAATTATGTTCATTATGAATCATCTTATAATTATACAAGCGGTGGGTTAGCTACTTATTATAAGTATGAAACTAGCGGCTTAGGTATGAAATTTGCTTCTCCCCTTTATTATTATTCTGATACTGATAAGCCTTTATGGTTTTTTAGGAGTTATGAGGCTTTATATAATTATTTGCACGGTTCGCAAAACGCCTATTTATCTTCTAAAATTGAACAGACAGGCGAAGATATAAAAATAAGCATAGACGATATGAACACAAATATATCTGAAAAAATGGATAGTCTTATTGATAGTATTAATAATAAAAAAAATGGAATGTCCGCAGATGAATTGCAAAATGCTATTGATAAAGGACTTGAAAATATAAGCGGTAAAATGGATGATATTAAGAATAATACAGAAGAAACTAATAATAAGCTTGATAGTCTTTTAACTGTTATGCAATCGCAAAATGAAATTTTAATGAATATTCTCGGCGTTACAACTGATATATATAATGTTGTTTCGTCTAAAAATAAGGAAGATGGTTCTAATTATACTGTAGCAGACTTACAGCCACATTTTAATAAATGTTTTACTGCTGTTAAAAACATGGTTTTGTATGGCGTTAGCTCTTTTGATGATGTTGATACTCAAGCTGTTGATTATGATGTTGGAATTAGTGTTGTTTCTACTGATTCTTCTTATATAATGTCTGATACTGGCTTGATTGATTCTATTGGCGGTAGAGATTTTTATAAAACTAATAGTGGGGCGGCTTATGTTTGCACTTTTAAGCATGGTAGTTATTATGGTCCGCTCCTTGTGTCTGACGTTGCTGAAAATGTATCATATACTACTTGTAACATAACTTTTAGAGTTTCTTGTACTGTTGAATATGCTTCTAAAACTTGGTATGTATCTTCTGATGAATATTCTATGCCTAATAAGCCAAGTCAAAAGGGTTTTGCACGTTTGTTATCATCTGAATCAATGACTAGTTCTGATGCCGCTTTGTTGTTATTGAAAACTGCCGGTGTTACTGATACGCCTGTTGTTAGTCCGGATTATCCGGAGGATGTTGTAAAAGATTATCATAATGGTTTGCTTGGTAAGTTTCCTTTTAGTGTACCTTATCAATTATATGAGTGGTTGCAAGTTTTACAAGCTGAACCCAAAACTCCAGAGTTTAGTTATAATTATGGTTTTATGTTAAAGTATTTTGGTGTATCTGATATTGATTCAACTATTAAGTTTGACTTGTCACAATATGATGATTGGGCGCAAACTGCAAGAAGTTTTTTAAAGTTATCATTTACGCTTGCGGTTGCTGTTGGTACTTATAGAAAGTTTAAGGGGGAATTGTAAATGTTGCAAATAACTGCAAGTGCCTTAATAGGCTTATTAGTTGCCGCTTTAATAAGTTTTTTAACAAATTTAACATTGACTATCATTCAAATAGGCTTAGCTGTGCAAGCGTTCTTGCCTACTGATGTATTCTATGGAATTTTTGATGTAGTCAATGAGCCACTTTATAAGTATATGCCTTATGTAAACTGGTTTGTACCTTTAGACTATGCTGTTTTATTAGTCGGTACATTCGTAGATGTATATGCTACTTATATTATGTATACGTATTTTAGAAAAATTCTATCTAGTGTGTTTGATAATATCTCTAACCCACTTAAAATTGTATCTGCATTAATGAAATAATAAAGTTCGTTCGATTGAACGCACAAAAGGATGTGAAAATATATGGCAATAGATTTTTATACAGGCGTTCCAGGTAGTGGAAAATCATATCACGCCGCACAAAGAATATACCGCGCTATTCGTAGCGGTAAAACTGTAATCGGTAACATTGAAATAAATGTAGATAATATTCCCCCTAAAAATAATAAACCTAAGGGGCAATATATTTATATTAGCAATCGTGAGTGGCTTAATAACTCAATTAAAGAACGTAAATTGAAAACTAATGGTGAATACTCTAATAGCCTTGTTGAACCTAAAGACCTTTTTAGTTATCTGCAAGGCTTAAAGGGGTTCGCTTTTAATTTTCATAAAAGAAATAAAGACGGTACTTTTAAATTATTCCAAACACTTATAATTCTTGATGAATGCCAAGAGTTATTTAATAGTCGTACATGGAATAGAAAAGACCGCCTTTCTTGGTGCGCTTTCTTCCGTCTGCATAGGAAATTAGGCTATGATTGCATATTAATATCTCAAGATGATAAGTGTATAGATAAGCAGATAAGGGCAGTTTTAGAAACTGAATATCTTCATCGTAATGTAAGCAAATACAAGTTTTTTGGAAAAATTATCGCCGCACCTTTTGGCGGCAATCTTTTTTTATGCCTCAAAAGAATGTATGGTTATAGCAAGAAAGACGCTAAAATAGGCACGCAATTCATATGTGGCACTAATAAATATTTTAAGATTTATGACACAACTCAATTATATTAAGCGGTATAGCCGAAGTTTGCGGAGGCTTAACGCTTAATATAATTGCAATGGAGATAAATATATAATATATATACGCGCGTGCATACGCGTACTTGATATTATATACACTTGATTCTCACATTTAAAAATTAAGGGAGATAAAGAAATAAATGGGAGCTTACAATGTTAAACAAATAAGATTTTTAAATCAAACGCAAGTTAAGGTTTATAACAAGCCGATTGAGTTTGGCAATAAAAAAGTTCGTTCGAACGAACGCAAGAAAGAAAATAAGGAACGCACACAACAGGCGATAGATTTAAGCATTAAGCAATCTATGAATCGCACAAAAAATGCTATATGGCAAATAGCGTTATCTAATAAGTGGGAGTATTTTGTAACATTTACTTTTAATCCTAAGATTGTTAAAAGCGATGATTACGAAGAATGTGTTATGTTTATGTCGCAGTGGTTAAAAAATGCAAAATATCGTTGTTGCAAAGATTTAAAATATCTAATTGTTCCAGAATATCACAAAGATAAAACAAAATTCCATTTTCATGCTTTAATGTCTAATATACATGGTATGACATTAATTGATAGTGGTTATCGCAGTAATAATAAAATAATTTACAATATAGCAAATTATCACTTGGGATATACAACTGCTATCCCTGTTGATGATGATAAGGACGGACAAAGCAAAACTTGTGGCTATATGCTTAAGTACATAACTAAAGACTTAGTTAACTTATCGCAAGGTAAGAAACGCTACTGGTATAGTATTAAGAATTGTAATAAGCCTGTTGTTGATGATTATATTGTTGATAGTGAACATTTAACAGATTTTATAGAATGTCTTGAAAATGATAAGAATTACAGAAAAAAGATTGATATGCCTTTTAGTGATAATGAATTAAAAATATATAACTTTGAAACTTAAGAAACTTATATGTATAATCTACAAGGGGGTTACGCTTATGAGTAAATACTTAACGGATAATGAAAAATATATAATTGAGCATTTATACAATAAAATGCATTTAACACAAAGGGAAATAGCTAAGCAGTTAAATAAGCATTACAATACAATTTACAATGAAATTAAAAGAGGTACTATAAAACTTCTTAACAGTGACTTAACAGAACGCACAATATATTGTGCTGATGTATCTATACGAAAATATAAATATAACTGTACTGCAAAAGGTGCGCCGCTTAAAATAGAAAATGATTATAAGTTTAAAGATTTCATTGAAAAATGTGTAAAGCAGCATTATTCTTTTTATTCTGCTAATGAACTTGCAAAGCAAGAAGATTTTAATACTACTGTTTGTCTTTCAACTTTATATAATTATTATCACTCTGATATTTTTGATATAAAACAAACTGATATGCCAGTAACGCATATTAGAAAGAAAAAGAAAGAAAAGCAAGGCAAGAAAATATATAAGTTTGGTTATAAATCTATCGAAGAACGCAAAGACATTTCTAAGCGTGAGGATGTCGGACACTATGAAATGGATACAGTACAGGGAAAGCAAGGCACTAAAAATTGTTTGTTAGTTCTGACAGAACGCAAAACAAGGGAAGAAATAATATATAAACTTAATGATAAAAAGTGCGCTTCTGTATGGTCTACATTAGAAAATGTATGGGATAGCTTTAAATATAAGATTAAAACTATCACTTGTGACAATGGTGTTGAATTTTCCACCAACTATGATTTTAAAAACAAAGACTTGGAAAAGTTCGTTCGCACGAACTTATATTATTGTCATCCTTACGCAAGTTGTGAGCGTGGCAGTAATGAGAACGCTAATAAACTAATACGTCGCTTTATTCCAAAAGGCGTTGATATAAAGCCTTATAGTAAAGAATTTATAAAACATATTCAAGATTTTATAAACGATATGCCACGTAAGATGTTCAACGGCTTATCATCTAATCAATATAAACTAATGTTAGAAAGTGAGGTTATGCAGACATGAGTAATAGTCCTTTAATAGTTGCATTAAGGCATATAAAAGATTGTGTATTTAAGTATATATGTTTATTTCATACTAAAAATAACATAGTCTGTTATATGCCTTGTCGTTATGCAAAACAATGTGATTTATCGAATAAATTTCTACATAAATAGTATATTTAAGATTGTATCTAATTTTGTACAATAAAATCACAAATTTTACTTGCAATTTTCAAATTCATTTAAAAAATAGTATATACATCTATATATCAATTTGTATAGTTTTTGCCGTTAATTTATTCAAAAATAATACTCGGTCGCAACCGAGTCGGTTGTGACCGAGTATTCTATAAAATCCACAAGTATAATTATCCGATTTCATTAAATCCAGTTTAATCCACTGCATACAATTCATTAAGTTCAACAAGCTTCACTTTTTCCCTTTGCTGACAACTAAATCCAGACCTTGATATAAATACATACTTATAACAGTTAAGTCCTGTTGCTTCCACCTGACTTATTTCTTTTTCTATAATCTCATCTGTCACTGGTGTCTTTTTAAACTTTACTTCGTAAAATATATATCCATTTTCATCTTCTGTAACAACGCCAAACTCTCCATTGGTATGTTCTACTGGATTATCATAATAGTATTTTCCAATCTTTTCAAATACAGGTTCTATATTCCCTAATCTGTTCATTCTTATCAGATACTGACTGCATATTGTTTCAAATATATGTGGTACATAATGCTCTTCAAAGTCTGTTTCTATATATTTTTTATAAAACACCTCTGAGTCCATTATCTTCATCTGAGATGAATATTTGAAAATATATCTATAGTAAAATAGTGAAAGATTATCCGAAATATAATATCCTGCCTTCTTTTTATTATTACCATCATTAATCGGTGCTGTTTTCACCACAACTTCCATTCTCATTAGCTTATCAAGAACATCTACAAGTGTTGGTCCACTTGAAACGTGTGATTGTGACAATATATCACTGTACCTTGTATATCCTCTCGAGAGTGCTTCAAAAACTTCATTCGCATTTGTTATCTTAGATATCTCTGCATTCAAATACATTGAAACCTCATTCTCAAGTCTTGCCCCAGAAGATGCAATCAATTCAATAATATTATCTTTAACACTTTTAGAGTCATCAATCAGACGGTTATAATATGGAATCCCCCCAAATACAGAATATATCCTTACTTTATCCTCCACAGAGAAATTCGGATAAAAATAGGCTGACTCATAATAGTCCATCTGTTTTAAATCTATAGTCAGGTCTACCCTTCCATATAAAGGATTCGAATGTTCTAAAAGTGAACGCATTACTTCAACATAAGAACCTAGTATTATCAACGTAATCTTTGAAGTATCTTTATATTTATCAACGAGCGACTGCAATATGCTATCCATTCCCTTGATATTTTCCCTTAAGTATGGATACTCATCCAGAACAAGAATAATCTTTTCTTTAACAGATAGCTCAAAAATATATTTAAGCACCGCTTCTATATCACTAAAGCCCAGCTTCGGCAATCCCATAATCTCCGATACTATCTCACCAAGACCTGCCGCATTACCAGCTTCTGAAACCTGCTTGCACTCATAATAAAAGCTTTTAACATTATTTCTTTTAACAGCCTGCTTCACAAGCTCACTCTTGCCAACACGTCTTCTTCCATATATTAAAGAAAATGTTAATTCATCTGTATTAATAACTCTGTCAAGTCTCTTAAGCTGTTCTTCCCTTCCTATAAATTTCATACATCCTACCCTCCAAGAGTTTACTTTTATATAGAAAGTATATCATTATATTCTAATAATGTAAACAAAATACTCGGTCGCAACCGAGTCGGTTGTGACCGAGTATTATTTCACTAACAACTTAAGCACTTATTTTTTATTATACCCTGAAGCACCCTCCACCAATAAACTCTCTCATTATAGAGTTGATTGGAACATTGCCTGACTGACAAGGAAGGAAGTACGCTAAGAACTTTAACAGTCTCTTTGCCTCCTGATATTCCGGGTCATCCTCTGTTATTGAGAATAGCAGCGGCTCTACTATCGGCTTTAACACACACAGCTCATACGCAAGTGCTGAGTTAAACATAACATCAGCTTCCTCCTGATAAGGAAAGATATTCTTTTCCTCACCTTTTCTTACTGACTCCCACATTGAAAGTGTTTTTTTAGCAGAAGCACCTCTAGTCCTGTAATCTCTCGCCATACGTCTTACAAGACGACCGTCAGTCGTTGCCACTCTGTTATGCTCGTCAACATTAAGCTGTGTAAGTGCACTTATATAGATTTTAAACTTACTTTCAACTGGAAGTGCGTAAGATAACTCATCATTAAGGCAGTGTATGCCTTCAATCACAAGAATATCTTCATCGCCAAGCTGTATATATTCACCATTATACTCTTTTTTACCTGTAAGGAAATTAAACTGAGGTATCTCGACCTTTTCTCCCCTAAGCAGTGCATTCATATGGTCATTAAAAAGCTTTATATCTATTGCATGAATATCCTCGAAATTATATTCTCCATTCTCATCCAGAGGTGTCTGTTCCCTCTCAACGAAATAATTATCAACACCTATTGCATGTGGCTTAAATCCACTTGCACGAAGCTGTATTGACAATCTGTGTGAAAATGTTGTCTTGCCAGATGATGATGGTCCGGCTATCATAATAAATTTAACGCCTTCCCTTTCTTTTATCTGATTAACAATCTCAACAATCTTCTGCTCCTGTAATGCTTCCTGAACAAGAATAAGTGAATTAATATCCCCGCTTATTATATGCTTATTCAATGATGCAACTGTATCAACACCAAGCATATCTGCCCACTCGCTTCTTTCCATAAGTACATTAAAAAGCTTAGCCTGTGGTGCAAATTCCGGCACTATTTCAGGATTCTCTTTAGTTGGTAACTGGAGAACAAACCCCTTGTCATACTGGAATATGTCAAATGTCTTTAATATTCCTGTATTAGCTGCCATATAACCATAGAAGTAATCGTAATAGCCCTCTATGCTGTATACATTAACATAAGAACTAATTCTATATTTGAATAACTGTGTCTTATCTTCCATTCCGAACTTCTTGAACAGCTTAATAGCCTCTGATGTCTTCATTCCCTGCTTCTTAATAGGCAGATTTTTCTTAACATCGGCTCTCATAAGTTCTTTCACATCATTAAGAAATTCTTGTGTGATTACAAAATCTCCTTTTATATCACAATAAAGACCTTTACTAAGCGAGAACTCAACAGTAACTCTCTTAATTCTATTATCTGTATCAAGCTTATGTATTGCATTGAGCATTAAAAGAAGAACACTTCTTTTATATGCCTCATTTCCCACTGCCTCTCCTACTGTAATGAATTCCACTTTTTCATCAGTTATATCCATATCTGATATCTCTGTAAGCCTGCCATTTACATTGGCAAGAATAATATCATACTTGTAATCCTTTGCAGCATCTGCTGCCATCTGCGATAAAAGCATTATTATTACTCCTTCCATCTTCCTAATGCCTTATTAATAACAGCAATATCTTCATCTATAGCATGTATTCTGCTCTTTATCGATATTGATTGTTCCTTATTATTAATAAGACTATTTCTAATATTGTTACAGCTTGTCAGTTCCTTATTAAGATATTCGTAAAGCACCTCTGACTTATTATCCAAAAGATATCTTCCATATCTTAATTCTTCCTCTGCGTAGGCTGTTATCTTTTTCTTATCATTATCTTCCTTGTCATAATCTTCCTTGTGACTATCATTGTTATGAATATCTCCTGCAGCAGCTGCATGTTCATAAATGTTATTTTGTTGAATATTAGTTACATTTAGATAATATTCATCTTGTGTGTTGTATACACAGTCAAATATAAAATAATATTTTCCATCTTCTAAAAGCATATGTTCTGACTTAATATATATGCCTGCTTCTATAAGGTATTTTCTAAAATCCCTTAGTTCTGACTGTGCAGATAAGACAAGCTGTGTATTATCCCCCAGCTTGTCTATACCTGCTTTTAATATATTCTTCATGAGCTTTCCACCCATGCCGCATATTGTTACTGTATCAACATCGCCTTTATTAATCCCTTTGAGCCCATCACAAAGCTGTGTAGTTATCTTATCTGAAAGACCATATTCATCAATGTGAAGCTTTGCACGCCTTAATGGTTCTTTTCGTACATCACACGCATATACTTTATTACTTATCCCGTTCTGCACAAGATATATAGGAAGATATGCGTGATCCGTGCCAATGTCAGCCACCCTTGCACCTTTATTAACAAGACCTGCAACACACTTCAGTCTTTCCGATATATTAATAATATTGTTCATACATTTTTCCTGTTGATTTATTATACTATATTAAATCATCCTTTATCCTGACACAATCATAAATAGAAATCTATATTCTTAGTTTTATTATTGAATTCTATCCTTAAATATTATTCCTGAACATTAATTAGTCAAGATAATCCTTAAGCTTACGGCTTCTGCTTGGATGTCTAAGCTTTCTTAACGCCTTGGCTTCAATCTGTCTGATACGCTCTCTTGTTACGTTGAATTCCTTACCAACCTCTTCAAGAGTTCTTGCTCTTCCATCATCCATGCCAAAACGAAGTCTTAAAACCTTCTGTTCTCTTTCTGTAAGTGTTCCAAGCACCTCTACAAGCTGTTCCTTAAGAAGAGTAGATGCTGCTGCTTCTGCTGGTACAGGCACATTGTCATCCTGTATAAAATCTCCAAGATGGCTGTCTTCCTCTTCACCTATAGGTGTTTCAAGCGATACAGGCTCCTGTGATATCTTCTGGATTTCTCTTACTCTTTCAACCGGAATATCCATAGTCTCTGCTATTTCTTCTGGAGATGGTTCTCTTCCTAACTCCTGTAAAAGCTGTCTTTGTACTCTTACAAGCTTGTTGATAGTTTCTACCATATGAACAGGTATACGTATAGTACGTGCCTGATCAGCTATAGCTCTTGTAATAGCCTGTCTTATCCACCATGTTGCATATGTTGAGAACTTATATCCTTTACGATAATCAAACTTTTCAACAGCTTTGATAAGACCTAAGTTACCCTCCTGGATAAGATCAAGGAACTGCATGCCTCTGCCGACATAACGCTTTGCAATACTTACAACAAGACGTAAGTTAGCTTCCGCAAGTCTCTTCTTGGCTTCCTCGTCACCCTCTTCCATTCTCTGTGCATATTCTATTTCTTCTTCTGCACTAAGAAGAGGCACCTTACCTATTTCCTTCAGATACATTCTTACAGGATCTTCAAGTCCGATTCCATCTGGTACAGAAAGATCTATCTTTTCTATATCGATATCATCTTCATCCGAAAGAATAATATCATCTTCTACATCTCCATCATCATCATTCATCTTGACATCTATATTGCAGCCTTCAAGAAACTCGAACACCTTTTCCATCTTATCAGCTTCAAAATCTGTATCCTGGAAATAATCCATAATCTCCTTATAATCAAGGACATTCTTTTTCTTTCTGGCTATAGCAAGAATCCCCCTGCACTTTTCCATGAATTTTTCCTGTATAATTCTTGCCTGTTCCTCTTCTGAAAGCTCTGGCTGTGCAGCTTCCTCCTTCTTTGACTTCTTAGGTTTCTTTGCTGCCACAGCTTCATCAGCTTTCTTTTTAGTTGTCTTCTTAGTTTCCTTTAATTCTTCCTCGTTTAAGTTTTCCTTCTTTACTGCCATTACAATGGTCCACCTTTCGCATGTATTATAAACTAATGTGAATATTATTTAACTTCATCTGTCTGCCTATGATATCCTGCATAGTCTTTGCATCTGCTGCATGTTCAAGCTTATAATCAAGGCTGCTCTTCTTAACCCTTAGTACTGTATCATTAAGTGTTTTTTCTCTTTCTGACTTACTAAGCGACTCGCTTAATTCAGCGCTGAACATCGCCGCTATCTCACTATGCATATCACCATCGCTATATGAGCCAATAATAGCTGCCGGATTAACACTTCCAGTTTCATATTGTTCATATACCTTTGATGCAACATCTTTAAACAATGGATCTATAAAATCATCTGGTTGTATATATTCACTGACTTTATCATATATATCACCATCCTCAATCATCCACGTAAGCAGAATCTTCTCTGCCTGCCTTATTCCATCTTCCTTTTTCTTTCTTGCCGGTTCCATCCGTCTGACAGGCTGTGTCTGTCTTGGTATTATTCCGCCCTGGCTTCCTATCCTTATAACCATTTCACGCATACCATCCTCTGGTATCATAAACTGACGGCAGACAGCTTTCATATAGTTATCTCTTTCAAGTTTCTCACTAAACTGTACAAGCTTATTAGCAACTTCTCTTTCAAATGCTGTCTCACTCTCCGGGTCACTTCTGTTATAATTCTTCTCTATAATACCGATTTCATACATAAAGCTGTTTTCTGCTTTATCTATACGCTCCTGAAATGCTTCAGTTCCTAAAGCCTTGATAAACTCATCCGGATCCTTATATGGCCTCATATTAATAACCTTAGTAGATAGTCCTGCTTTTTTTAATATAGGTATGGCTCTTAAAGCTGCCTTTACCCCTGCTTCATCGCTATCATAAGTTATAAGGACATTATCTGTATATCTTTTCATAAGACGGGCATGTCCAGGTGTGAGTGCTGTACCAAGCGATGCTACCGCCTGATTAAAGCCTGCCTGATGCATAGATATAACATCCATATAGCCTTCACATATTAT
>CDYY01052927.1_pt1 | contig 15082 bp, 8 predicted proteins | sample 480691 | NCBI WGS metagenome assembly CDYY01 (sample SAMEA3182107, study PRJEB8094) | gut metagenome | biome: human; feature: gut; material: Stool; isolation source: human stools | place: Canada | collected 2013-02-25
GCTCTCTGATTTAAGAGAAAGGCAGCGAAAGGCACCTCTTGAGGCAATCGTTACTTTCTCAGTAGATATTGCCAATTTGCAGTCTGATATAGCCTCAGCCCAGTCTATTATAAATAAGACGAATTTTCAGGCAGCGCATCCGGTGAAACCGACTGATTTAGATGCAGCTCCTGTTGGAGGAAGATATATTACTACTGGTTCTTTGGATATTAATTCTAAAGATCATAAGTCTGGTTTGAAAGATATGAAACTCGAGCCGATGAATTTTGATATTCAAGATCCCTTAACCGGTATGGAGAGATGGAATGAGGCTGTGGGATTGGCAAGAGAAAAGAATCGGGAACTGACGGATAATATGGGAGCAATGGAAAGCACAGCAAGAAATATTTATTTATTTTTAGCTTGTTTTTCTTCTTTCTTGCGACGCTTTTCCTCTTTCTTTTGTTGTTCTTTTTCAACTTTTTGGTCTGCAAGTTTTTTACGAAGCCGTTGTAGTTCTTCACGTTGTATAAGAACTTCTTCTTGGGTTTTCTGTACAGAGTTTTTTAATTTTTGTTCCAAATTACTTGGTTTAGGAGGTTCTTTTTTAGAAATGTTATTTTTAGATAGCATGCCGCCTATATTCCAAGCCCCTAATCCAGCAAGGATTAAAAATAATAGTACAATATAAGGTCCCATAAATCTGTTATTGGTTATTTTAAATTGCAAAGATATGGAAAAAAATACATATGACATCGTTTTTAATTTGAAAAATAATCCTTCTGGAGCTCTTCGAGAAATAAATAAGCTCATGGTTGATATACAAGGTAGTACACAGAAAATGACAACATTAATGTCACAGCAATTGAGTATGATGCAGAATCCAATTGATGAAGCTAGAAATAATTGGTTGAATTTAACAGGAATGGCTGGTGCTTATTTTGCTGTTATATCTGAGAATACGGCTGGGGTTGCTAGTCTTATCGAAATAAGACGTTATTTGGGCGATATTGGAGTTACAACTAAAGTCACGTCTGTAGCTCAAAATATATATAATAAAACTGTACTTTTAGGACAAAAAGCTATCAATGCATATATGATGCAAGTTTTGACAGCTCGTACTGCCATTTCTAGTACCACTGGCGTAACCAAAGCTCTAAATATAGCCTTAGCAGCAAGTCCTTGGATATTAGGCGCTACTTTAATAGCCGGTGCTGCCGTTGCTATATATAAATTCTGCTCAGGAAGTGATGAGGCTACTAAAGCCCAAGGGCGTTTAAATGGTATAATGACTACTTTGAATAAAGAAGTTGCTACAGAGCGCCTCACCTTGGATAATCTCTTTACTCCTTTGAATAAAGCTCGCGAAGGCACTGAAGAATGGCAGAAGGCAAAGGATAACATTGTAGCCAAATATGGTGGTTATCTTGATAAGATGGGCATTGAAATAACCAATGCGGATACAGCGAGAAAAGCGTACGATAAATTGAGTGAAGCAATAATCAATTCTGCTCGTGCCCGTGCTATGGAGTCAGCAACAGCAGGTGCTGCAGATGTTTATACGGGAAAGGAAGCTGAAACAATAAAAAATATAAGGGAGCGCCTTTATGGAAATATAGGTTCCGGAGATGGAAAAATATCATCGCAGGAGGCTGGAAAGGCTATGGGGCAAATAATGCTTGCAGTACGTAGTGGGAAGAATATTCCTAAAGAAGCGAGAGATATCTTATCTAAGTTGGAAACTGTTTGGACAGATCCTGAAGGTTTTGCGCATCGGGATAATTTTGTCGCGAACTATATTTATCAGAGTATTTCTGATATTCGTAAAGCTAAAGAAAATTATGAAAAAGAACTAGCCACTGCAAAAGTTATGTTTGGTGGAGGGCAAGATCTATTGTCTACATCGAACGCAGAAACAAATACAAATGATACAACGAATGGGACTGTAACGATTGAACCTCGTGTAGAATTAGAATCTGCCGAAGGAAGTTTGGCTGCTTTAGAAGCGAAGCTCTCTGATTTAAGAGAAAGGCAGCGAAAGGCACCTCTTGAGGCAATCGTTACTTTCTCAGTAGATATTGCCAATTTGCAGTCTGATATAGCCTCAGCCCAGTCTATTATAAATAAGACGAATTTTCAGGCAGCGCATCCGGTGAAACCGACTGATTTAGATGCAGCTCCTGTTGGAGGAAGATATATTACTACTGGTTCTTTGGATATTAATTCTAAAGATCATAAGTCTGGTTTGAAAGATATGAAACTCGAGCCGATGAATTTTGATATTCAAGATCCCTTAACCGGTATGGAGAGATGGAATGAGGCTGTGGGATTGGCAAGAGAAAAGAATCAGGAACTGACGGATAATATGGGAGCAATGGGGAATGCTATGGGAAATGTTGGTAACCTGATAGGTGGAGCAGCAGGTGAATGGTTACAGTGGGGAGCCAATGCAGTACAGGCAATAGGACAAGCTATTCCGCAAGTTTTGGCATTATTAGGCATCCAATCCACCCAGGCTACGGCTAACACAACTGTCGCTGCAACAGGGGCGGCTGCCAGTATGTCGAGTATTCCTATTGTGGGGCCTATATTGGCTATTGCGGCTGTAGCGAGTGTATTGGCTGCTTTGGCCAATCTGCCTAAGTTTGCTTATGGTGGTATAGCCTATGGCCCCACTTTAGGCCTTTTCGGAGAATATTCCGGGGCGATTAATAATCCGGAAGTAGTAGCTCCGCTTAATAGATTGAGACAACTGATACAGCCTGCAGATGGTGGAAACGGCGGAAAAGTTGTATTCAGAATAGAAGGTCGCACTTTGGTAGGAATATTGGAACGGGAAAACAATCTGATTAGGAGAAGTTGACAAACAATTATGAATCTTCAATGATAGAATTATGGAGTATTTACGATATTCGGGACAATTCCTCAGTCATGAGAGTATAGTGTGGAAAGTTGACATTTATCAGGAAGCGGATGAACCGTTTTCGTCGATAGGTATACTGCGATTTCCGGCTGATAGTCCGTTGGTGATAGAGTGGGCACATACTGACAAAGAAGAAGTGATATGCGGTAGTACCGCCTCACTGACCATTGTAAGTCCAGGCGACCGGACTTATGAGGATCTTTATATTATCCTGCCGGGTAGCATACGTCTGGAAGTGCTACGTAACGGACTGCTTTACTGGAGTGGTGCGCTTGATCCGGAATTCTACGAAGAACCTTACTCTGCCTTCGATGAATATGAAGTGAAGCTTACATTCAGTGATTTTGGTATTCTGGACCGTCTGAAATATGACCTGACGGGTACGCGTACATTGGAGAATATATTGCAGTATGCTCTCCGTAGGAGTAAAATACAATATGGAGAACTAAATCAGGATTATCTGAGTACTTATCTGGAAGAAGGCGGCACAAGAGCGACTTTAGATAAAATAAGTGTTCGGAGCGATAACTTTTATGATGAGGACGGTGAAGCCTGTACGCTTTATGAAGTGATAGAGGGGATGTTGCAACCACTTGCTTTAAAACTGATACAGAAGAATGGAAAGATATGGGTATATGATTTGAATGGGCTTTACTTACATGGAATCACTAAAGGAATTCTCTGGAAAAGTGATGACCAGATAATGGGGGTAGACAAAGTAATTAATAATGTAAAAATAACTTTCTCTCCTTATTCAGATGGAAAATTGTTGGGACAGGAAATTAAGTATACAGGTGAATACTCCGCAGATTATGTTAATATACGTGGAGAAGGTGCACCTCCGGGAGTATATTACTATGCTTTTTATGTTGATTATGGATGGCGGGTGGAAAATGATGTTGATTATGAAAATCTTTCATTTGCTATTTTTCCGGATAGTAGGAAGGGGACGGGATTGGCTGAGATGAATTTGTGTACTTACTTTCATATACTTCCGTTGCTTGGTGCCCAGCCGGCTGATGGAGTGGCATTTACGATGTCTACAGGAGTACATATAGCCGGAGGAACACCCAATAAGTTTCCTCAAAAGCCATGGCAAAAACCAGAGCAAGTGATAATGCGTACTTATCGTACTTTCATACCCAAATTATCTGAAAAAGATAGTGAAAAATATTATATACGTCTAAGTATGGATATGCTACTGGATGCTCGTTACAACCCTTTTACGGAAGGTAGTAGTGATAATGAAAAAAGTAATTACGAATTGTTGGACTATCGGTTTAATTATGTACAGATACCTGTAACCGTAACTCTGTATGACGATGACGGTAATGCTTTGATGCACTATTCTAATGCTGATATTGCTAAACGTACAGATTTGAGAGGGGCTTTGTCTTATAAGACCAAAGGAGAGTGGCTGGATGGTGCTGCATCCTATCAAAGTTGCTGGCTGGAATGGTATGATCCGGCTGACCGGCATGAAAAATCAGGTATTCAGGGATGGAAAAAGAACCGGCATAATATAGGGTTATCTTTAGAAGATATATATAGGTCGTTCCAGAGGTTGGAAGAGGGACAGTATATACCTTATCCTAAAAAAAACGGATATTTGGAAGTTTGTATTTATGCTGGTGTATGGGTATATGAATGGACCAAAGGAAAGATAAAGGAGGCACCTGATGACTGGTATCAGAAAATACGCTGGTTGTTGTATAAAGCTCCACAGCTTGATATGGTACGTAAAAATATAATTCATGACGATGCGGAAAATGATGATATAGAGTATACAGGTGTCATAAATGAGAGTGCCAAAGAAGGAATTAGCTTGGATACGATATGCGGAACAATGACTGATACAAGTCCCACTGGGAAAGGAGTGCTTTTCCGGACGGAAGATGGTATTCAGATAAAAGAACTTACTCGTGCCGGACGGACTACACAAGCAGAACAGTTACTTATCGGAACATTATATAGTCAATATGCAGAACGGAAGACGTTGCTGACAGGAACTGCCGGAATACTGGATGGTGACCTGGCTGTTTGTTCGGAAAGTTGTCAAGATGTTAAACGATTTATTTGCTTGTCGGACAAGCAAGATGTGATAGAAGATGAGAGCCGATTGGAGATAGTAGAACTTCGTCCGGACGAATATTCATCAGATAAAGATTAAACTTTATGGAAAAGAAGTATATATCAGGAGCAATATTGCGTACAGCGCAGCCTCGCAGCAAACGACTGAGAGAGCTGGGGAGGGCAAGCGAAAATGGAGTGTCAAGTACAGTTGTATCGGTAGATGGTTCTTCTTCGTCCGATTTTACTGGTGATGGTCATACGCATGCCAATAAAGCAACGCTTGATGAAATTAGTACTGATGATGATCGTTATATCTATCTGAAAAAGTTAGAGGTGAGTGATGACGGAACTATTTATGAAAGTCTAATAAAGAAAGCAAAGGCTGGATATGCAGATAAAGCGCATGATATAGATGATAACAGTCCGGTATATGAGAAGTTTCTGCGAAAAGATGTGGAAGATACGGCAGCTGGACTTATTACTTTCATCAACGGTTTGCTGATTGGCAAGAAAGAACATGGCATTAACGTTAACGAATCAGGAGATGTCATCGCGATACTGGATGAGTTGAACAATATTTTTCGGATTATATCTCCGGGCTTCGTGTCTGGAGACCTAGGCAGCGGCTTCATTCTGAAACATGATCCGGATACTGGCCGTTCTTATCTGGAAGTTGACGAGCTGCTTGTGCGGAAAGTAGCCTACTTTGTAGAACTCGTCATCAAGCGTCTTCGCTATGTGGGTGGAGAGATTATCCTGACGCCTGCCTCCATGAAGTGTACGAAAGTGGAGGATATGGAAGAAGTGTACCGTTGCTACTTTCAGCAGGATGATGGCAACAAGAGTATTATGCAGGAGTTTGCGTCTGGAGATCAAGTACGTTGCCAGACGTTCAATATTAAGGCAGATACATCACACGATGTAACCAATAAGTATTATTGGAGGTTGGTTGTTTCCGTAGGAGATGATTACATAGACTTGAGTAAAATGGATTGTGATCCTGTTAGTTCCACTCCCGAATCAGGAGACGAGATCGTATTGTTGGGTAACAGGAATGATGTTACCCGTCAGAATGCCATTATCCTATCTACTATAGGTGACGATGCGCCCAGTATCAAGCAATATAAAGGTATCAGCAACTATACGCTTACAGGGAAAGAAGTTACGATTATATCTCCTGCTCTGAATAAATTTGTAGGACAGTTTATTTCTGAAGCGACCGGTAAAAGTTATGATGATATGATTAACGGTTTGCAAACTGATTTTGACATAGTGAAAGCCCAGACGGATAGGGAATATACGATTTGGTTCTTTGATTATATACCTACACTGAATAATTTGCCTGCATCTGAATGGAATACAGGAGAACTGAAAGCCATGCACGACCAAGATTTATTCTATAATACTTCCAATGTACCTGACGAGGGAGGAAGAGCGTGGAGATTCGGACAGGATGAAGATGGTACTTATTCGTGGAGTGATATTACCGACCAGCAAACTGTAAAAGCGCTGGAATATGCGGCTAAAGCCCAAGATACGGCTGACGGTAAACGGCGGGTATTTGTAGAGCAACCAACTGATGAACAAACTTATGATGTGGGAGACTTGTGGGTGAATGCTACTTATCCAACTGCAAAACCTGATCCTTACGAGAATGATACGCTGGTATGTCAGACAGGGAAAGCTAGTGGAATAGCTTTCGACATTGAGCATTGGAAGCCTGCAAATTATGGTACAACGGCTACTATCAAGAATATGGGTGACAGGATAGAAGTTGTTGCTAAGAAGTTTAATGAAGATGGTACACTAAAGTCGGGGCTGATTGCGGAGAGCGATTTTGCATCTTTGTTCACATCTCAGGTGGACAAGGATAAAAATATTGTAAAACAGGCGGATATAACTACGTTTATCAAACAGAATGCTGACGGGACGATTGAATCGGGAGTAAACATCAGTGCCGATCAAATCAACTTTTTGGGTAAAACTATCATCAATGGCAATTTTATCGTTGATACGAATGGGAATCTGACGCTAAACAATATCACGGCAAACAACTTAACATTATCTGGGAATATATCAGGGAATAATGCTGTGCTGAATGACATCACGCTGAATAATATTGTTGCCACAAGTGGTACATTTAACACCCTTACGGGAACTTCCGGCGAAGATGAGATGCTGTTATCTCCAAGCCTGCTCCGGTTTACAAACCAATATGTAAGTTCCTTTTTCGGTGCGGACACTACCCCGGCTACTTCGGGTGGCTTCATGATTAATCCGATACGGGTATGTGTCAACAGAGTAATAGCCCGTTATGATGCCGGTGCCAATGCTGCACTCTATTTGGATGTACAGGGTGCGAAAGCTTATGATGACTATACTGCTACTGGTAATCATGCGCTGTATATACCTCATGGAGATATATGCGGAATCCGTAGACGATTACGTCGGGTAAAAACTTCGCAAAGCCTGTCTCTTATGGATTCTGTTCTGGTATGTATCAATACCGAAGAAATCACAGTCACTCTGCCTGCAGGCGCGGAAGATGGTCAGGAGTACTGGATGATATCTGCCAACGGTAAAAGAGTGAATGTAATTGCGGCTTCCGGTGACACGATATCGACTACCGGCGATTTCTTCGCATCTACCCTATGGCATGTGTATATATACGATGCTTTAAATAAGATATGGTTTTACGGATATATGAAGAATAGTTAAAAAAAGAAGTATGAAAATCAATTTTAAGAAAATCGAGACGAAAATATCTTTCGAGGGAGATGTTCAAACATTTGATATCGCTAAAAGAATAGCGAATGCGATGAAGTATCAGACAACTGTATTGATGGATATTGGTTTTGAAAAGCTTGCTGAAGCAATTTACTATTCCGAAGGAGAAGTGGAGATTCCCTCACAATACTGCAATGCCATTATTGAAGTGGTACGGCAGTCTCCTTTTATTGCGGCAGTTAAACGAGAAGTTATAAATAGGCTGAGTATTAATCAGAAACAAGATGGGATATATTAAGTTTGTCTTAAAGCGTACATCAGATGAAGCTGGTAATACCTGTTACGTCCGTATCAGTCGCATGGAAAGCGATATGACTGGCGTGGGCACCTATGAACTGAACTTGATCATGCACGCTCTATCGGCTTTGGGTGGAAAAGTAGAAATGAACACTGATTTCTTATTGGATACAAGCAGGTTGGATAATGATATATTAGGATGAAGATATGGAACAATTAGATAAGACTTTTATAAAAGGTAATGTTCTGAAAGCGGAGGAGCTGAACGAATTAGTTAGCAAAATAAATGAACTGGTGGACGGTTCACTAATACTTGGAAACACCAAAGGTACCGCTTACGATGGTGCTGCCGGTGCAGCACTTGAACAACTGGTTCGTGAACTTGCGGGAGGTACTGGTACTATGTACAGCGTATATGTCCGGAATAATATGGCTTCGCTCGGTTTTGCCGCTCAATATGGCGAAGAATGCATTCTTGACTTTACGTTTGTTTCCCAGTATCGGGATGACTTGAGTGAGCCTTATAAGCCGACTGGGGAGTTGGGTTTGTGTACTATTATGGTGAAGAATTCTAAGTATGTTGATTTCACTATGGTAAAGCAAATGGAAGTTTCTTCTAATGTGTCCATTAAACAGGATGTGGCCGAATGGTTATCGTCAGGTAGTAATAATCTGAAGATTACCGTCAAGGGGCAGAATACTGATATTACAACTGCTCCTGTTACTTACACCGTACAGCTTACCTCGCTCGGTATCAGTGCTCCGAACTTTGCCTGGTGGACAGCTTTTACAGGGGATATCACAATTCCGATGATTATCAATGGGAATATTAGTAAGATATTGCATATCACTATTATGGGTGATAATTATAATCAGAGTTACAGTCAGAATCTTGGTACGGCTATCTATACAGATACTCCTTATAATTATATTTTGTTACATCCCGGAGCGGCAGGTGTCTATAATGTGAGTTTCTATCTGTCTAATTCGGATAATACGATCCAGACGAAAGCTGTATCGGTTGATATAATGTGTATAGCGTTTATCGGAGAAACAGCTAAGTTGATGTGTGTGAACAACGTTGCCGCCTTGCTGACTAACTGGCAGGATAACGTTGTGTTTGACTATTCTATTTATGATAGCCAATCAACCGCGACTGATGCGGTGTTCAGCATAATGAAAGATGGAATAGAGGTGTATAGTTCAGAAAATGATAACATTGCTACAAATACAAAAAATACTTTCACTTATCCGATGGAGATCAATACGGATGACGACAGTAATTTTGATGTAGTTGTAAATGTAACAAGCGTAGAAAATGATCTGATAGAGCCAATCGTTTTTAATGTAAATAATTCTCTTGGTTATTCTGCTACGGCAGGTGCGGTATTGTATATCAACCCGAAAACCCGTAGTAATTCGCAGACAAATTTTCTAAGTGTAGTTAATGAGGTAGACAAGTCTCTGATACCTGTTACATGGAGCAATCTGAACTGGGGAAATGACGGTTGGGTAACTGACGATGACGGAGTAAGGGCTTTGAAAATCTTCGCCCGTAGCGAGGCTGTGATAGATTACCAGCCTTTTATAACGGAGGCTGCTCGCAAGGGTAAGACTATTGAGATCGATTTTAAGGTTGAGAATGCTTCAGATGCCAGTAAGGACATTATCAGCATTGCTGAGGACAAAACAGACGGGAGCCGTGTCGGGCTGAAAGTGTCCGGTGAGAATGTATCCTTCTTTTCGCAATCCATGCATGACAGCAGTATTCAGGATGTTCCTATCGATAATGGAGTGCGTATTCGTCTGACTGTTGTAGTAATGCCGAACGCTTATGGTAATCCGGACTTTAATTTGGTTGCCATCTATATTAATGGGAAGAAAAACCGGCAATATGCTTACTTGATTAATGACTATTTCAAGAACAATGGGAAAATAACATTGGGTAATGATTATGCCAATCTCTATCTGTATGGTCTTCGCATTTATGACAGTGCGTTGACTTCAGAAGCTGTACAAAAGAATTATATCAACCAATTGGTGACTACTGATGAAAAACAAAAAGAGAAGGCTCTTAATCAGGTACTGGATGGTGAGGGAGTAAATATTGATTTCAACGCTACCAAGTTGTTGTATAATGTATTTGTAATCGACAAGCCGTTCCCGAACCTGTTAAACCCTTCCGGTGTGGCTGGTAATCTGGAAGTATTCTTCAAAGATAAACCCGAACGTAACTTTACGCTTACCAATCTATTGGTGGAAGGGCAGGGAACTTCATCCAAAAAATATCTTGAATGGAATATTAGATTTAAGATGAAGGGGTTGAAAGATGCAGAAGGCAATAAAATAGACTCTGTTGCTACGTATGCTGATGGTACCACGGACAAAAACAAAGTGCTGATGTTCGATGGTGTTCCTAAGTCAGGAAGACTGACAGCCAAGAAAAACTGGGCCAGTTCTATGCAGGATCACAAAGCAGGCTGTGTGGCCATATACAACGATTTACATCGTGAATTGGGATTGTCGAACGAAGCAAACATCTCTGATCCACAGATACGTGTAGCTGTTTATCAGGAGCCGTTCATTGGATTCTCTAAATCCATTAACGAAGAAGGTCAGGATGTGTATACTTGTATGGGTGAGTTTACTTTTGGTCCTGATAAAGGGGATGACCTTTGTTTCGGATATGATACGAAAGCTTTTCCTGCTTTATTGTCTGTTGAGGGTTCGGATAATGCTCCGCTTGGTACTTTGTTTCGTGTGCCCTGGAATCGTAATAAATCTTATTGGGCTTATAACCCGGATGAGGAAGCTTTTCAATACAATAATACTAATTGTTGGGATTTCGATGCCGGAGAACTTAATGCAGCCGGGACAGAACCATTAGCTGCTCAGAGATGGATTGATGCTTACAATGCAGTCTATGTTTGTAATAATCGCATTCGTCCGTTCAGTGGTACACTTGCTGAACTGAATGCTACAGTTGCAGTTTATCGTGGTACCGGCTATGAATATTGGATAGCTAAAGCTGGAGATTCGGATCGGTATAATTTGTATTATTATGAAGTCTCAGAAGGAAAGTTCATGCCATCTGATATTGGAAATGGAACAATCAACCTTGTTACACAACTTGTAGACGGTGGATATATGATGCGAATGCAGCTGGATGCGGCAGTGGATAGTGATGCTGCCAATACCCTGTTCATAAAAGCACGTATAGCTAAATTCCGTACAGAAGTCCCGGATCTTTTCGATATTGATGATGCTGTATTCCATCATAATTTTACAGAATTCATTGCAGCAACAGATAATCGGGCAAAAAATACTTATCCGTATAGTTTCTGTCTTGAAGATAGCAAATGGAAATGGAGACAGGATGACCTTGATACTATAGGTCCGATTGATAATCAAGGGCAGGACCGTAAACCGTATCATTGTGAAATGCATGATTCTTATGATAATGGTCAGCCGATCTGGAATGGCGAAACTTCTACTTTCTGGAATATGCTTGAACTTGCTTTCAGTACAGAAATCATTGCCGGTATGCGTAAAATGCTTAATGCTATGGAAGCTTTATGTGGACAATCTTCCGGTACACCTTATGACAAGGTATATGCTTTCTATAGAAAGTATTTCCTGGGAATAAAGAACTATTTCCCTGCCACACTTGTAAACGCTGATGCTAAGCGGTACGAACTTGCGAAGATAGCTTATGATAATGCTTCATATACTAACGATACTGATCCTATAACTCAGAGTCATGGAGATTTTTATTCTGCGGAGACAGCTTGGATGAAAAAGCGTATCATGTATATTATGTCAAAGTACAGTTACGGGTTATTTTCGGCAGATGGAACTGATACTATTATCGTCCGTGCAGCAGGAGATTTGATAGACTACGAGATAACTCCGGCATTTGATATGTATCCGGCTATTGCTAATGGTACCTCTATTGTGCAGGGTAGTCGTACCAAAGCTGGAGAGATTTGTAAAATAATTATTGATCTGGGTGGCTCTGCCGACCAACAGAATGCTATCCAGGCAGCAAGCTGGCTATTGAGTATCGGAGATTGGCATTTGAAGAATGTTTCCGGTACCATGGTAGTACGCGGAAAACGCTTGACTGAGCTTACGCTTGGTAGTAAGTCTGAAAATGTAATAATCTCTATTACAGGACTTACACTCGCTGGCTGTGGAAGCTTACAGACGATATTATTGTCTAATATAACCACTTTACAGGGTACTCTCGATTTGAGCAATTGTATTAACATTCGAGAGGTATATGCTGATGGTACAAACCTCAGCCAAATAAAGGTTCCGGATGGCGGAGGGCTTGAGGTTATAGAGTATCCGGCTAACAATAAATATATATCATTCCGTAACTTCCCAGTTCTGACAACAGAGGGGTTGAGAATCGGTCAGTGTGCGGTGAGCATTACGGATTTTTGGATTGAGAATTGTCCTCTGCTGAAGCCTATGAAGCTACTTTCAGACATTATTGAGGCACAACAGGAACAAGGGAACAATCATGCATTGAAGCATATCCGTGCTATAGGATTTGAGGAGGAATATTATACTGCCGACGCACTTGATATGCTTGCCAAACTTGCAGATGGGACCTATGAAGGATTGTCTGCAGAGGGGCTCGCTGGTGAGGATCCAATACCGGTATTGAATGGTAAGATAACTGTACATTCAAAGTACTATCAGGACTCTGTGGATAAGCTGAGGAATATCTTTGACAGATTGGAGCTTATTATGGATGGAGAAGCTGCCATACGATTTGCTGACGCAGAAGTGTTACGAGTATTACTTAATGCAACGGTCGGAGCATACAATGCAATTAGTAAAGTAGATAAGGATGGTGACGGTATGCTTACGGAAGAAGAATTATCGTCACTAACTACACTGTCAAATAGAAATGATAATGTCTATTCAATGTTCAAAGACAATACTGTAATAGAGACTTTTAATGAATTCCAATATTTTACAGGGTTAGAGTTTATAAACAGTAGCTCATTTGAAGGTTGCAGTTCATTAAAGGAGATTACTCTTCCTGTATTAACCAAGATGGGTAATGGGGTATTTGCAGGTAGTGGAATAGAAAAATTAATTATTCCCGAAGGTTACCAAAACATAGGTCCTTTAGTATTACAAAGATGCTATAATCTCAGGCTTGTTGATTTTCCAAGTACGGTCACTTCAATTTCAGAAGGAGGTAGTTTATTTTGGGCTATGAAGAATCAAGTTACTGTCATATGTCGTGCCTTTACTCCACCAACATTCGGGACATGGGGATACGATGGCGATCCAAAAGTTATATATGTCCCTGATGTGAGTGTAGATGCCTATAAGTTAGCTGCAGGATGGAGTTTACAGGCTACAAAAATATATCCTCTATCAACCTATATGGAGCTTTGATAAACATGTTTTCCGGAGTACTATGAAAAGATAGATGCTCCGGAAGATATTTAGAAGTCATATTCGTAAATCCGATCTGCGTATGTACTCCAGTTTGTAGCAGTCTTGTATGCATCACCACTTCCACGAGGTACATAAATATTGCACGGATTGTTGGTAAAGCAATTATCTCCCATTGCAGGCGGTGTTATAGCTTTTATGTAAAAGTTTTCCATTGAAGTACAATCTCTAAAGGTTGAGCCACCTATTTTTACAACACCTGCACCAACTACCAACTTTTTAAGGGAACTGCAATTTCTAAATGACTCTACATTGTAGTCTCCATAAATTCCAGTACAAGTGTCTGGAATATCTGAAACTTCTTCAAGAGAAATACAACCTTTAAATGCTCGTCCATCTATTCTTATGAGTTTTTTACTCAAGACAACTTTTCTGAGATTAGTAGCCCCTTCACATACCATCCTTTCTGTTTGAACCAGATAATCTCCCATATCCAACAGTTCAATGGAAGTGTTATTCATAAAGCATTGGTAGGGCATTCTATCCGAATTGATTGATTTGCCAAAATATACTTCTTTCACCCCAGTGAGAAGATTGCAGCCCCTAATATCATAAACCAGATTTGACAAGTCTAAGATTTTAATTTTGTTACCATTGGAATATTGGCTAAAATCAATCCTTCTACCTATATTAGCTTCATTTTCTATAATATACCCATCTTTATCTACATCCCAAACAGAAACGGCGATTTCACGCCATACTGGATCAGCCATATATATTGCTGGTTCACCATCCATTATCAGAGTCAGTTTATTGAAAGTATTTCTCAGCTTATCCACAGAGTCCTGATAGAACCTGAAATCTGCCTCAGAAGCACGTACAGATATGATTTATTTTCTGTAGTAGAAAGCTGGGTATCGAGATTATTGTTCTTCATACGTTGATAAAGCCTGTATTAAATTGGCGCTTTCGCTCCATCCGGTAGCTGATTTATATGCTAACATGCTTGCATCAGGTACATATATTGCAATAGGTCTACCTGCTTCTACATAGGACCATGCACCTTCAAAAACAGGTGGTACTAAAGCACGGCAGATGACTACTAACTTATCACCGCCATTATTGGTGGGACGTAATCCAATTGATATGATTGTACTCGGAAAATCTATTAACTTACATTTTTTATTAAGACTGATAAAACCATTTCCGCAAATTTTACATCCTTCATTAATCACCAATTTTTCAATAGCAGTTGCGCCAAAAGCAGATGATTTAATTTCTACAATGTTTGGTGGTAAAGAAATTCTTCGCAAAGATTTACACCATGTAAAAGCACTTCCATTTATTGAGGTAAGCCCAGTGAAATAACGAAATTCATCAAAAGTTTCAATGAGTTCATTTCCCAGATTGTATCCTTCTACGAACATAGAATACACATCATCTCTACGGTGAGATAACGTAGTAACTGCGGCTAACTCTTCTTCAGTTAGCATTCCATCATTATCATAATCTACCATACGAGAGCTCTTATCAATCCCTACTGTAGCTTCAAGTAATACTCGGAATACTTCAGGGTCTGCAAAACGCAAGGCGGGACCTCCAATTAGAATTAGATTCAGTTTGGTGAAGATTTTACGCAGTTCTTCCACAGAGTCCTGATAG
>CDYY01014305.1_pt1 | contig 14971 bp, 9 predicted proteins | sample 480691 | NCBI WGS metagenome assembly CDYY01 (sample SAMEA3182107, study PRJEB8094) | gut metagenome | biome: human; feature: gut; material: Stool; isolation source: human stools | place: Canada | collected 2013-02-25
CATTCCCGACAATTCTTTATCCTAATCTATTCCTCTTTCCGTGTAAAAATGTCTTCCGTTTTCCTCCATGTCAGGTATATTTTTCCTTTTTTGTTCCTATACTGTTAGCAGAAAGGACGGTTAATGTTATGAAAATCTTTTTTAGTCAGGCAGATGCCTCCCCGGAAATCATTGAAGAGGATTTCTCTCCCATAGATCTGAAAGAATCCATAAGAAAAACCCGCCAGGCGTTGGAAATCGCCTATGCGGGTTTCGATAATGCTTTGGAAAGTGATCTCATTGACAGTTACATCTATGAGATCAATGCGCTGCAAAAAAGGTATCAGCATCTCACAGAGCTGGCCGCTCTGCAGCCGGCGGATCGGGAAAAAAATCTATACCAACATTCCCCGATTCGTGCCCTGGTCAGCCATGTTTTCGGTTAACTGGTTCCTGCCGTAAGTCAGTCCGGCATATACTGTCTGAGAATTGTTCATCACCGGGCCGGAAGTATCCTGATCCTGGATCTGCCTGTACGCATCGCAGAGAGGTGCGATCACTTTGCGAATCTCTTCCAATATTGTGCGGTCTCTGCGGACTTCACATACAGCAAGTCTGCGAAGGCAGAACAGGTACAGTCTGGAAAGCTCTCCTGCCGGGCTGTATTCTCTGTGCAGAGAGTTCAGGAGCTCTTTGATACATCCTCTGGCTCTGTGAACAGCTTCCGCCAGTCCGGCATCATCTACTGCCTGCTCTCCGTCTGCCAGATATTGTAAGGTCATTTCATACAGGATCACGATCAACTGCGTGGAATTCGCCTGCGTAATCCGAAGTGTAAATTGTTGTTTGCATTCTTTTGTCATTCTGCCATGTCCTCTTATTCAGAACTTTCCTACTGTAACAACTGCAGTACCTGAGACGGTCTCTCGTTGGCCTGTGCCAGCATGGAGGTTCCTGCCTGTGCCAGGATCTGATAAGTCGTATAAGAAGTCATTTCTTCCGCCATATCTACATCCATGATACGGGAATATGCGGAAGTCATATTTTCGCTGGTAATATCCAGACTGTTGATCGTAGATTCCAGACGGTTCTGGAATGCACCCAGTCTGCCTCGAACGGAAGATACATATTTGATGGCGCCGTCTACGCGATCAATGGCATCGTCCGCACCTTCTGCAGTGCTGACATCAACATTCTCAATTCCCATATTTTGCAGGGAAACAGCCGGAATATTTACTTCCAGCACCTGATGCTCATTAGCTCCGATCTGTAAGCGCATAGCGCCGATACCTGTGGCATTGATCTTCAGATCCTGAACCGTTGTTCCTGTCTGTGCTCCATTCAAAGTTCCGCTCACATCAAGGCGCATCTCAAATCCGTTTTCTCCGGTGATGGTCAAAAGATCATCCTTCAGTTCAGTCTTCAGTGTCTTCGCATCCGGGAAACCATCTCCGAACGTCACATCTCCGTCCAGCACAATATTGCCGTCCGCATCCTTTGTCAGCGGTATAGACTTTATGGTATATTCTTTTACCGGCACGTCGGTAGAATAGTAGTTCACCTTAACTTCCTGCTTGTTGGTATATCCCTTCAGATCGTACTCCCCATTCAGCAGTTTCTGTCCGTTGAACTCTGTTACGTCAGAAATTCTGGTGATTTCCTCTTTCAGTTGCTTTACTTCATCCTGTACGGTAGCTCGGTCATCATCCGTCATTATACCGTTGGCAGCCTTGACGGAGAGCTCATTGATTCGCTGCAGCATCTCACTGATCTCGGTCATGGCGCCATCTGCAATCTCGATAATGGATACGCCGTCGCTAGCATTCTGGTTTGCCACGGACAGGCCCTCGATCTGGGCATTCATACGTTTGGACATTGCCAGTCCTGCCGGATTATCCTTTGCATGATTGATCTTTAATCCGGAAGAAAGTCTCTCTAATGATTTGGACAGCAGGTCATCATTGGTAGATAAGGCATTGTTGGATAACATTGCCGATACATTGTAATTAATTCTCATGTGTTGTTACTCCTTACTTTCCGCTGCTGTCTGCGACAGCCTGCAGGAATCCTTTTGCCAGGCGGTACAGTTGCGCCGCATCTGCCCGGCTCTCTATTGTTTCTGCATTTTGCGTCTCACCGGCAGCCATCCTTGTCATATCCCGGGAGCTGACAACAGAAAGCTTTTCCGCTTTCCAGTCTGCAGAGGTATCTGTCTGAATCCATTCAAGGAATATATCGGAGGTCTTTTCCAGTTTCGTAACCTCTTCCGGGGTATTTCCTACGAGATAACCTTCGATGTGTTCTCCGTTGACCTGTAAATGCGCTTCCAACTGTTCGTCTCCCGCATCTACCCGGATATCCACAGCCGAGGTCTCTCCGGCTCCCTGCTGTAGGGTAAGATGCACTCCTGCCAGCTGGTCTCCCAGATACATCGGCAGGAAATACTCCTGCCTGTTCTGAAGATTTCCTGCAAGGCGCAGCTGTTTGTGTACCAGTTGTAACTGTTTCACATCCAGATGGCTCTCTGCCTGTTCCAGACTGATCGTCTCTGTCTCCTGTAAAGCATCCTGAAGCATGGTCCGGTAATCATCTGCAAAATTCGGCTGATCCAGCTGTTCCCACAATCCGGAGGCTTCTGTTCCGGCAGGCTCCCCTCCGGTTGCCGCCACAGGTATTTCTTTCTCTTTGTTGTATTTCTTACGATAGCGTTGCAGGTCGCTGAACAGTTCCGCCGGATCCTCCAGCAGAGCCTGAGCTGCCAGCAGGTTAGAAGTACTGGTATTTACCTCTCCCCTTTCCAACATTTGTGCTGCTCCCGGTTCGGTCTCTACCGCTTCCCGCATCTGCTGCAGACATTCCTGATAATATGCGTCTCTGCTCTCAGCGTCTTCTGACACATCTGTCAATATTTCTTTTGCCATCCCTACAGAAATCTGCTCTGAAATATTGTTCTCCGATAAACGTACTTCCTGTGTCAGTCCGGTATCATCCGACACTTTCCAGTCCATATGGGAGGTTCTTCTGCTCCTGGAAGCTGCCAGGAGTGTGGAAAATTGCAATTCTGCGCCGATATTTACCACCGCGCCTACTGCGGCACCATCTTCTCTCTCAATCTGGTGTACCATACGATAGATACCGATATAAGCTTTCCGCTCATTCTCCGTGATATCTTTCTTTTGTTCCAGCTGATACAGGAAACGGCTGTAGTCCTCCGCCTCTTCCTCATAACTCTGAGGATTTTCGGCAAAATAGGACTCCAGTTCCCCAAAAGTCTTCTCCAACGGATTTACGCCGTCCCGGATCATCTGTAATACATTCTTCGGTGTCAGTTTCTCAATCACTGCAGTGACCTGTTTGTCTGCTTCTTTGACTCTCTCGATATTTTCTGCAGTAATCTCCATCCGGTTATACGCGAGGATGCGGACCGCCCGCTGGTTCTCCAGTGTTTTATCCAATGACATATCTGTCAGAATGTCATCTACATTGGAAAATGCCTTGCGGATGCTGTCCCCCAGATCTCTTCTGGGGGCTGTCATCAGTGTCTCATAACGTTCATTTGCTTCTGTATAGGCCGTCTGCAACGCCTTACCTTCGCTGTGAAATTCTGCCACGGTCTCCTGAGAAACTTTCTGTTCCAGGCTATAGGGTCCCAACACGCTGACCGGCAGTCCCGGCAGTTCGTTTGTCACCTGTACGGTCTGTGTATAGGTCTCATATTTTGCCACGGCATCCGCATCGTTGGGGAAATACTTATCCGCAACTTCTGCCTCCGCTCTACGCAGTGCTTCGATCAGCTGCTCCATAGGGGCCGTATCAATGGAAAAATCACTCTGTAAGAGTTTCACATTCACTTCCGCTGTCATGCGCAGCCGGATCTCTTCCAGTTGTTTTCTGGCCGCCAGATTCTCCGCCGTGACATCCCATTTTGCATCCGAGAACCAGTCCTGTACCATTTCTGTGGCTTTCTCGTATATATTTTCCTGCCGTGCCAGATTCGCATGAACAGGGGATTTCCCCTCCGCGAGTGCCGATGCCGCTGCCTGTGCAAAAGCATCCTCACTGACGGGATAGTCAATCGTATCCAGTTCTGCCAGCTGCTGCAGGGTATCCGTTGTCAGCGGCAAACCTGCTCCCACCAGCCACTGCGCTTTCTGGCGATTCTCATCATTGACCGGCAGGCCGGCATCCGTGATCACCTTATCCATCTGGTCCTGCAATTCCTGCGGTACGGTATTCTGCTGTACTTTCGCACCGCTGTTCTCTGCCACATACAAGTTCCAGATCTCCGGCTCCAATCCATTATCTACAAGATACCCGACCTCGCCTTCCTGGGGCTGCTGCAGAGAAGATGCCAGCTCCCAGGCGGTTTTTAATTCATCTACATTTTCAGGAGTCAGAGGTATATCCGTTGCCCGGAACTGTTCTTCAATACTTTGTGCCAGTGTATCGCTGCCCACAGCTGCCGCCAGGGTGTCCAGATCTATGTCGTCCGTGTATCCGGCAATGTTCTGTCCGGAACGCACCAGTTCTGCTTTGATCCTGTCCACGATGGTAACTGCGGTATCCTGATCCAGTTCTCTGGGGTCAAATCCGTCCTCACAAGCCTTCGCATAATCCTCCTGGGACATAGTATGTGACAGTAGTGTCATGTAATCCTGCTGTAATGCCACATTGGTGTTCCCGGCATCCTGCTGCAGTTCAATCAGGGATTTTCCCTTATTATTCTCTTCATTTCCCACAGGCATTGGGATCTGCCCACTCTCGTATACGGCTCCAAAAGTATTTGCATTCACACTTTTTTTATTGCGCTGTATTTTATCTCTGCCCCAGGTATTTTTCTCCGTCTGGATACTTTCTGTTCTATTTTCTGTATCAGTTACCGTCTGATTCTGAAATGTTATCTTCACGCTTGTCGTCCTTCCTGGTAATAACTCTTGAAATAACTATTCAGAGACTCATTCGCAAAATCGCTCTTTCAGAACTTTCCTTTTGCCCATTGAGGCTATATCGCCCTATAAATATCACTAAATCCTCTTACGAATACAAGCATTCAAAGAGGCCTTAGTGATATTTACATGTCTCTGAATAGTTAAGAAAAAAGATGAGTGCACCTTTTGGTCACACTCATCTTTTATTTCGGTCGTTTCTTATAATTTCTTAACCGGACTTAGAACAGAAATACAGCAGCTCCATAAGGGGGCAGATCAAAGCTGATAGAATAATCCTTGTAATGGTAAGGTTTTTTCTCTGCCATGATCTCTGCGGGAATCTCATTGCCCCAGCCGCCAAAACGTTCCTCATCACTGTTGAGCAGCAGCTTATATTTCTTCTTTTTCGGCACGGGTACGGTATAATTCTCCCATTTCATCGGAGTCATATTCAATACAAACAGCAGATTGTTTTTGCCGCTGGAACCTTTTCTCACGAAACAATAGGTGCTGTGTTCTGCATCATCCGCATTCATCCACTCGAAACCGTCCCAGGTATTGTCGATCTCATACATTGCAGGATACTTGCGGTACAGTTCCAACAGTTCCTTTACATAGGTATGTACGCCCTGATTCAGCTTCTCGCCTAACAGATACCAGTCCAGTTCGCGCTCTTCACTCCACTCACGCTCCTGTCCGAAATCCTGTCCCATGAACAGCAGCTTTTTGCCGGAATGTCCGAACATGTAGGTATAGCCCACACGCAGATTTGCGTATTTATCCGCAGTATAACCTGGCATCTTATTTACCATGGAACACTTCAGATGTACCACTTCGTCATGAGACAGGGGCAGAATGTAGTTCTCACTGTCATTGTAGCTCATGGCAAAGGTCATAGCGTAATGATTGCCCTTACGATACAAAGGATCCAGCTTCATGTATTCACAGAAATCATGCATCCAGCCCATATTCCATTTAAAGGAGAAGCCTAATCCCTCGCCTCCGATATCGCTGGTCACATTCGGCCACGCCGTGGATTCCTCGGCAATTGTCACAAATCCGGGATACGTTCCACGGATGACAGAATTCAGATGGTGGAAGAACTCAATGGCCTCCAGATTCTTGTTGCCACCGAATTTATTCGGCAGCCACTCACCTTCTTTTTTACCATAATCCAGATATAGCATGGATGCCACCGCATCTACACGGATGCCGTCCACATGGAACTCTCTGAGCCAGAACAAGGCATTGGCTACCAGGAAGTTCTTTACTTCATTTTTGCCGTAATTGAAGATTTTGGTTCCCCATTCGGGATGCTCTCCCAGACGGGGATCGGGATGTTCAAAAATGCACTGACCGTCAAATTCAGCCAAGCCATGGGCATCAGTTGCAAAATGCGCAGGTACCCAGTCCAGAATCACGCCGACTCCGGCCTTGTGCAGTTCGTTGATCAGGTACATGAAATCTTTCGGCGTTCCGTAACGGGAAGTCGGTGCATAGTAGCCGGTCACCTGATATCCCCAGGAACCGTCAAACGGATGCTCTGCAATACCCATCAGTTCTACATGGGTATACTTCATCTCCTTCAGATATTCTATGATCCGGTCCGCAAACTCCCGGTAATTGTAGAATCCTTCGGCGGTACCGTTGTTAGGATGCTTCATAAAAGAACCGATATGGCATTCGTAGATCGCCATAGGCTCTTTATTCATATCCTTTTTGTCCCGGGCTTCCATCCACTTGGAATCTCTCCAGTCAAAGCCTGTAATATCGGTAACGATAGATGCAGTGCCCGGCCGGTATTCCGCATAATTGGCAAAAGGATCGGCTTTGTAGAGCTTTCTGCCATCCCTTGCATAGATCAGGAACTTATACATCGTTCCCTCTTCCACGCCGGGAATGAACAGCCCCCAGATACCGCCTTCTCCCAGCTTCTGCATGGGATGGGATTCCTCATTCCATTCATTGAATGTGCCAATGACATTCACCTGTGCTGCATTTGGTGCCCATACTCCGAAATAGACTCCCTGCACGCCGTCTTCCACCGACAGATGTGCACCCAGTTTTTTGTAAATATCATAATGGGTCCCCTGGGCAAAAAGATACTGATCTGCTTCGGAAATAAATACCTTCTCCTTCGTCATGGCCGCGCCTCCCGCTATAAAATTTAACTGTTCAGAATAAGTTATACAAAATCTTTCTCGGTGAGGATGATCATATCCTCATCGTCATATCTCTTGGCGAACAGTACATCGAAGAAATGCTTCAATGTCTTTTTATTTGCATGAGCGATCGCTTCATCCACGATCTGCTTTACATCCACTACCGTAACCACATGATCTATCGTCTGCATATCTTCGATTCTGGTATGTAACGCCAGCTCTCCGAGTTCGTCAATAGAGTATTCCATCTCCCGTGCATACTGTTTGCCGAATGCCACCAGCGTGTTATTGCTGAGGGCTTCCACATCCATTCGTGCGGTAAAGCACTCTCTCAATTTTTCATGTTTCTCGAGGAATTTATCAATATCCCTCTTCGTATCTTCCAGAATAATTACGATTCCCTGACTCTCCTGCTGCAATGCCTTGTGAAGTACATTTGCCGTAGCATCGTTCATTTCGGATGCCTTGCAAATGATCAGCGCGCCGTTTTTCAGCTTGGATAAGGTATCTGCAGTATCCTTTTTATTCAATGCATGTCCAGAGATCTTTGCCACTTTTCCGGAGAAATTGCTGTCGGTTGCCTGAATTTCGCGAACCATGTTCTTCGCCAGAGATAAGGTATCCATACCCTCTTCTCCAGTGATGATCACGTTGCCGGTGTAGGCTGCCAGACTGATATTATCAATGGCCTTGACTAACTGCTCTCTGGCAGATCTGCTCTGGATAAAGGGTGCGTACAATTCTCTCTCTTCTCTGGTAAGCGCACGAACCTTTGCTTTGTCTCGCTCTACTGCGGGGCGCTCCGGCTGTTCCGGTGCTTCCCCGGCCTCCGGCGTTTCCTCAGCCGTCAGTTCTATCTCTTCGCTGGCTGTTTCCTCATCTACCGATTCTACTGCTTCCGCCGTGGGCTCCTCTACAGGCTCGTCATCCATTGCTTCTTCCGGTTCTGCCTGTTCCTCGTCTACGATTTCTTCCTGCTCATAGATTTCTGCTTCCGGTTCCTCAAATTCTTCTGCTTCCGGCTCATATGCAGGTTCTTCCGCGAGTTCTTCTACAGTATCCTCTTCCGGAAGCTCTTCTACAGGCTCTTGTTCCGCTTCCTCTGCAGGAGCAGCCTCCGTCAATTCTTCCACGGGTTCCTCTGTGGCAGGCTCTTCCGTGATCTCTTCCAGCTCTTCTACCTCATCGGTATCTGTTGTATCTTCTGCCACGGTATCTGCCGTGTCCGCAGCTTTTTCTTTTTCCAGTTTTTCCAGCAATCCGTCTCTTACCGCCTGCTCAAACTCCGTGAACATGGCTCCGGTCTGCTGTAATACATGTTGGCGAACCTCTTCTTCTCTCTTCTCCAGGTTCTCCTTCTTCTTGCGTTCCCACTCTGCCAGAATATCCTCGATATTCATCTGGCCGGTGATCTGTTTCTCAATGCTCTCTGCCTCCGGCATTACCAGGCTGATCTGACCGTCGGATTCCTGTGCCAGCACATCGGCCAGTTCCTTGGGCGGCTCTACAGGAGCTGCCGGGGTTACCGGTGCTACAGGAGCTGCCGGCGCCGATGCCGTAACTTCATGAATCTCCTGCGTTCGGGAAGCTTCCTGTACTTTCTGTGCTTCCGGTTCCTTCACGATTTCCTGTACTTCCGGTGTCTTCTGTACTTCGGATAGCTCCGGTACTACATCGGTTCTTCTTGCAACAACAGGCTCTTCCGGCAGAATCTCTTCCGTCTCTACCTGGGGCACCTGTGACAGATCGCCGATTTCTCCAGTCTCCCCAAAGAATACTTCCGAGCTCTCCATCTGCTCCGTCTCCGGCTCCAGATCGTCTTCACTGACATCTGCGATCTCCGGATAGTCCAGAGACTCCGTATCGGAATCCCCGGGATCGATCATGGGTGCCACGATAGAACGGGTAATGGAATCCGAAGTCTCCTTCGCATGGTCCTCACTCAGTACCTCCCGCAGGCCTGCTGCCAGTTCTGCCTGTAGATTGATCGTATTATATTGTCCCACATCCATGGTCTTCACATGAATGTCGAAATCATCTTCCGCCGGCTGCGCGGGTGCCTGCTGGGGCTGTACCGGCTGCACCGGTTCATAGACTCTGGTGTCACCGGTCACCTGCTCGTAGGTTTCCTCCTGTACATAACCCTGATTAGGATCATAGCCTCCGTCCTGTACATAACCCTGATTCGGGTCATAACTTCCATCCTGTGCATAGCCCTGATTAGGGTCATAACTTCCATCCTGTGCATAGCCCTGGTTCGGGTCATAACTTCCGCCCTGTGCATAGCCCTGATTCGGATCATAAGTTTCGTTCTGTCCATAACCGGGATCCTGCGCATAATTCTGAGAATACTGCTGCGTACCGGGCGCGTCAAAACGATGATCGTATTTTTCCTGCTGTTCCGGTGTTAGCGGCTGATGGAGCATTTTCAGCTCCATTGCCTTGATAACGTATTTGCCCTCGCCAAACCAAAGGATCAGCTCATCACATTCCTCTACACATCTGGCAGCAAGTCCTACTCTATGATATAGATAAGCCAACTCATATGCCCATTTTTCTCTGTAATCTCTCTTTTTCAGTTCTTCCAGAACAGCAATGCGCTCTTCCAGACTGACATCCTGCGCCTCATATAATTTGTACTGCAAAATATATCTGCCGGGATCCTTGGGCGCTACCTGCACAAACTCTTTGTAATACTCGATAGCCTGTACATACTCTTCCATTTTAATGGAAAGTTCGCACAGAGAATAGCAGATCGTCCTTCCTCCCGGACGGCGTTCATATGCCAGAAGCAGCATATCTCTGGCATCCTCGTATCTTCGATTGATCTTGTAAAGGTCACTGATGGTGCACAGCATCATAACACTTTTGACTCTGCGCCAGTCAATGGTATCCGCAATCTCCGCAGCCTGCGCATACTCCCCACGGCTGATCAGGTCTTTGATTTCTTCCGCTCTTAATTTATATTCACTCTTATCCAAGGTATTTCGCTCCCTTAACCTTTTCTTATCCTAAGCTTCTCATTCCCCCGGGTATACTACCCCACTTTTTTCTTATTCAGTGTACCATAGTACCCATTGATATGTCAAAATCAAACTGGGTAAAATGTATGGAAATCTCCCCTTCGGAATACTACCCACGAAAGTGGGATGACTTCTTGGGCTTTTGACGTTTTTTCGCCTGTCGGATTGCTTCTTTGCGTCGGTTACGAAGGTCCTGATCCACCGAACGATACCGGGATCTGGAACGATTTCTTCTGCGGTTAAATCTCCAGGTCAGGCGGGTACTGCGGTGGGCAAAATGATAATTCTTGAAAAACGTACGTAATAACAGTGCAAGGAAGATCAATACCGCAATTCCCACGATACAGAAAAATACTTTTACCACATTAATGAAAATAACCGCAGGACCGCCGGAAGTGCTGTTTTCCTCCTCCGGGGATGTCTCCTGTGCAACCGTTGGAATTCCACCATTGTTTCCGGTGTTATCTCCTGCTGTTTCGGTTGTCTCTGTATTGTCTGCCTCTGTGGTCGTTGTGCCTGACTGCGTTTCATCGGTTGCACCGCTTTCCTCTGCAGACTCCGTGGTCTCTGCCGTATTTTCCCGGAAGACACTACTGCCCTTTTCCGCTGCCGTAAAGTCCAGGGATGCCGTTCCCAGTGCCACATCATTGTAAGTATAAGTGATCACAGCCACCTGTCCTGGTTCTGTATTATCATAGGAAATACTGGACACCGCATCCTGAAAGGTGATGGTGTTCGGCAAAGTGATGCTGTCCGTCTGGTTCAGTTCCAGAATCGGTTTGGAGTTGCCGAAAATATCATTCCCACTGTAAAAAGATCCTGCATTCTCGATATTATACTTGGTCTCTGTCTGAGAAATGTTCACTCTCTGAAAATTGCTGAAACCATAATCAAACAGAGTGATTGTATCTTCATAGTAATTCGGATTTTCGTCTTTCATGACCACACAGATCAGCTTCATGCCGTCTTTTTCCGCACAGGACACCAGTGTACTGCGGGCAACATCGGTGTAACCGGTCTTACAGCCTACCAGATACGGATATGCATATTTACCGCCGGGGATCAGTTCCATCTTGTTGACTTCCATAATATCATCTGGCTGGCGTTCCGACGGCAAAATGTGCAGCATATGTGTCATTGTCATTTTACACAGCGCTTCGTTGGCAAAAAAAGCTCTTCCGATCATCGCCAGGTCATAGGCACTGGTGTAATGATCCTCATTGGGAAGTCCGTTGGGATTGACGAAATTGGAATCAACACACCCCAGTTCCTTGGCTCTTTCATTCATGATCGGTGCAAAGTCCTGCCAGGTCGTTCCGGAAATATGCTCTGCTACCGCGAAAGAAACTTCATTGGCGGAGCGGATCAGAATGGCATTCAGACATTCCTCCATGGTCAGCTGCTCGCCGGGGTCAATAGCGATATGGTTGCTTCCGGGATCAATATCGTGTACCGCATCATAGGAGAAATCCACGATCTCATCCATGCTGCAGCGCTCGGATGCGATCAATGTTGTCAGAATTTTGGTGGTACTGGCAGGGTATTCCTGCTGATGGATATTTTTGGCATAAAGGATCGCTCCGGTATCCGCATCCATCAAAATGGCGGATTCTGCGCTGACTACCGGTCCCGTAGGCCAGTTTGCCACTTCATTGGACTGAATGGCCAGTGCCTGATTGTGGGCGATGTTCTCTTCTTTGATCGTTGCAGCAGAGACACTAAGCCCCTGAGATGCAAAAAGGCAGAGAGCGCTGATTCCCATCACTGCCCTGGTTAAAAAACTTCTATATGAAAAATGCCTGAAAAACTGCATGTATAAATCCTTCCTGATATCTTCAAAATAAAATGGTGTATGATAATGCGTATTCTTTATCATACACCATTTTACCTAAAAACCAAAGTCTTATCTCTATTTTTTAATTCTTTTTAAGACCTTCTGCGAACGCTGTCATTCTCTATACGGAATACCGTAAATGTTCCTGTCCGTCGAAGTCTTTCCACACAAAATTTTTGCCTTCCCAGATCATGTATCCGTGCCAGCTTTCTTCCTTGGGAATCGACACGGACCCCGGATTCATGCAGATATACTGCTCTGTCTCATGAACAACGCATTTCGGCACATGAGTATGACCGTGCAGTAAAATATCTCCGGAATGCAATGGCGGCAGTTTCTGCTCATTATAGATATGTCCATGGGTGGCATAGATTGCCTGCGTCCCTTCCGCAAGTACACAATAATCACTCAGCACCGGAAATTCCAGCACCATCTGATCCACCTCCGTATCGCAATTACCGCGTACACAGTAGATATCATTTTTCCGCTCGTTCAATAAAGCGATCACTTCCTTGGGCGCATAATCTCTGGGCAGATCATTTCTGGGGCCGTGGTATAAAATATCCCCCAGTAAAAGCAGCCTGTCGGCCCCTTCCTCCGTATATGCTTCCAACAGTTTTCGACAGTAATATGCCGATCCGTGAATATCCGATGCAATCATCCATTTCATAAATTTTCTCCTCCTACTGCCAGTATAATCCCCCGGCCTGTGACTTGACAAGCTTTCTCAGATAAAGTACATTGACAATACAGATTACTATAAGAAAGGCTGAGATTACCATGAGGTTACGAAATATTACCGGTTCCCGGGAAGTTATTGCGGAAAGTCCCTATGTCGTACCGGAAGATACCCTGGAAGCATGCCCCGGAACCTGGCATGAGATTTTCGGAAACGATCATCCGATCCATATTGAGATCGGTATGGGAAAAGGACGTTTCCTAAATACCCTTGCAAAGCAGAATCCGCAGATTAATTATGTGGGAATTGAAAAATATTCCAGCGTATTGCTCCGCGCGATCCAGAAAATGGAAGAGGACGAGCTTCCCAACCTGAAATTCATCCGTATGGATGCAGAAGACATCGATAAGGTATTCGGAAAAGGTGAAGTGGACCGCATTTATCTGAATTTCTCCGATCCCTGGCCCAAGGACCGTCATGCGAAGAGAAGACTTCCTTCGAGACAGTTTCTGGCCCGCTATGATGTGATCCTGAAAAAAGAGGGTACGCTGGAATTCAAGACAGACAACCGCCCGTTGTTTGATTTTGCAATAGAGGAACTGGAGCCCGCCGGATGGAAAGCGCAGGTGATCACCTACGATCTGCATAACGATGCCGCGCTGATGGAGGGGAACGTCATGACCGAATACGAGGAAAAGTTTTCCTCCGTTGGCAATCCCATCTGCAAATATATTATTTACAGATAAGGCCCCGAATATAGAATCTTATTTTTGAGATACTATCAACAACAGATAACAGAAAGGAAGGATACTTATGGAATATACGTTTACCGTTGCTAATTTTGAGGAAGAAGTTCTGAACTCCCCTCTGCCCGTTCTGGTAGATTTCTACGCAGACTGGTGCAATCCCTGCAAGATGATGGCTCCTACCGTGGCAAAGCTGGCAGAAGCTTACGAGGGAAAAGTAAAGGTCGGCAAGATCAATGTGGATGAGAACATGACCATCGCCCAGAAGTACCGCGTGGCAAGCATTCCGAATTTTGTGATCTTCAGAGACGGACAACCCGTGGCCAACTTCGTCGGCGCCATGTCCGAAGCAGACTTCCGTGAGAAGCTGGAGCAGGTGATTCTGTAAAAATCAGTTTTTTAAACCCGGGTACGGTGAGCGGATGCCTCTGCCGTATCCGGGTTTTTGATTTTTTACAGATATTTTCCCGTAATGCTGTCGGCATCTGCTTTGATCTGCTCCAGAGTTCCCACAGCAACGACCCTGCCGCCGTCTTCTCCGCCGCCGGGTCCCATATCAATGATGTAATCGGCATTGCGTATCACATCCAGATCATGTTCAATGACAAGTACCGTTGCCCCATTGTCTATCAGCGCCTGAAATACCTGCAATAAAGTCTGTACATCTAACGGATGCAGTCCGATCGTCGGCTCGTCGAATACAAACACGGAATCCGACTGTCCTCTGCCCAGTTCACTGGCCAGTTTCAGCCGCTGGGCTTCCCCGCCGGAAAGGCTGGGTGTCTCTTCTCCCAGAGTCAGATATCCCAGTCCCAGATTTTTCAGGACTTCCAGCCGCTGATGAACCACTTTCCATTCTTGTGTTGCCTGCAGCGCCGTCGTGACATCCATCTCCATCATCTGGGGCAGGGAATAACGCATCCCCTGTTTGTTCTCATAACAAATCTCCCAGGCTTCTCTGGCATAACGGGAACCGCCACACTCCGGGCAGGGCACATCCACATCCGGCAGGAACTGCACGTCCAGACTGATCTGTCCGGTACCGTCGCAGACCGGGCATCTTAATTTTCCGGTATTGTAGGAAAAATCTCCCGCCTTATATTTCTTATTTTTCGCATCTGCGGTTTTTGCATAAATTTTCCGCAGTTCGTCATGCACATTGGCATAAGTGGCTACCGTGGACCGCACATTGATGCCGATGGGGGATGCATCGATCAGTTTTACATGGGCGATGCCCTCTGCGGTGATACTTTTTACATGGCCGGGCAAATGTTCGCCGTTTAACTTTGCTTCCAGTCCAGGAATCAGGCTTTCCAGCACCATGGTGGTCTTACCGGAGCCGGAGACACCGGTAACGACCGTAAGTCTTCCTTTGGGAATATCTATTTCCAGAGGTTTTACCGTATGGATGGCATCTGTGGACAAATGAAGCTTTCCCGGTGCAAATATTTCCTCCCGGGTGATGGGCTTACGGATACGCATATCCGCAGTCTGCGCCAGAAAAGGACCGATCATGGACTCTTTTTTTGCGATTACCTGTGGAATCGTACCCTGTGTGATCACATAGCCGCCTCCGGCACCGGCTTCCGGTCCCATCTCGATCAGCCAGTCCGCTTCGGA
>CDYY01022774.1_pt1 | contig 14784 bp, 9 predicted proteins | sample 480691 | NCBI WGS metagenome assembly CDYY01 (sample SAMEA3182107, study PRJEB8094) | gut metagenome | biome: human; feature: gut; material: Stool; isolation source: human stools | place: Canada | collected 2013-02-25
CCCTTGCAGGGTCAAGGGACAGCGTCCCTTGTGGGGTTTGGGGCAACGCCCCAACTGTTCCGCGGGCGACCAGCATCTTAAACACACTCAACAAAGGCGCAGGCAGCGAAGCGTCCCTGCCAGTAACTTTGCGCGTCCGCAGACGCGCCCCCAAGCTGCTCTTTCTCCCCAGATTCCGTGAAGAATCTTTTTGTTTGGTGCGAAAAATAGCCATTTGGTTGATGTGCAGCACTTTCATTTCTGCTATTCTTAACGTATAAGGGGGGGGAGTTCTATGAGAAGCATCGTTGTCAGTATGCAAAACATGCTTTTATCAGAGGCCGTCGCACGGACGCTTGCGGAAACAGGAGAGTTCCGCGTGGAGCAGGTTCTGCCCGGAAAAACCAGCGATACTTTCTCTCTCTGCCGGGCCATGCAGGCGGATATCCTGCTGATGGAGGTCAGCCGTCTTCCCGCCTACACGCTGGAAAATCGACTGAATCTGATCGCGTGCGTACGCAAGGTAATGCCGAACTGCAAATTCGTGCTGCTGTGTGATGAAAACGTCGATCCGGAATTGGCGCACCGGGTGATGATTGTCCGGCAGGATCGATTGATCGATGCTTTCCTCTATGCTTCCGTTACCCACGCCTATCTGACTGCCGCGCTGGATGCGCTGTGAGAAAGGAGCGACCGCCATGAAAAGACGATCCCAAGGGGTGCTGCGAAAAGGCTTCGGCAATCAAACATTTTTTGAGGGACTGATGGAGGAATACGGATTTAACACGTTTGTCTTCTAATATTATGATGAAGAAATGGAGGAATCAATTCATGAAAAGAAAGCTATGCCTGATTCTTTTCCTGCTGATGCTGGTGACCTGCGTCACGGCGTCGGGCGAAGCTGCCGACTGGAATTATGACGCGAACTACGGCATACTCCGCGGCTATAACGGCGCGGGCGGCGACGTGGTTGTGCCCGGCGAATTGGACGGTTTCACGGTGGATGTGATCGGCGTCAGCGTGTTCCGCGGGGAAACCATCACCTCGCTGACATTGCCCGAAACCGTGCTGGAGCTTCGAAGCAACGCCATCAGCACATGCGACAACCTGACCCGCGTTTCCCTGCCCCAGAGCCTTGTGGTCATCAACCGCATGAACTTCTTCAGCTGCAATGCGCTGACGGAAGTTACCATTCCCGCAGGCGTGCGCTATATCGGCGACACTTCATTCAGATACTGCGACTCGCTGCGCAAGATTACCTTTGAGGGTGTATGCCCTGCAATCGACATTGACTGCTTCAGCCTTCTGCCCGAGGACGCGACGGCTTACGTCCCGGACGACCAGCTGGATGCCTATATAGCGGCGTTTGAAAATGCCGGCAGTGAAGTAAGCGTCCAGCCCAGCGGCAAAAACGCCGTGATTGTGGAAAACAACGGCTATGTGGAATCGGAGTTCGATTTTGACGCTTCCACCGGCACGATTACCTCCTACAACGGCTACGCCACCTATCTGTCCATCCCCGAAACCATCGGCGGCGCGCCGGTAAAGGCCATCGGTCCCGAGGCGTTCGCGCAGCACACCTATCTGGCGCTGCTGGAACTGCCTGAAGGACTGGAAACCATCGGCGATCGCGCGTTTTATAACTGCGAAACGCTGGCCCGCGTTCACTTCCCCTCCACGCTGAAGTTCATCGGCGACAGCGCGTTTTACAACGCCTACAAGAGCAGCATTCTGGAGCTGCCTGAGGGGCTGGAGCATATCGGCGCATACGCCTTCTATTTTGCCGGCATCAAAGGCTTTCTGACGCTGCCCGAGGGGCTTAAAACCATCGGCGAAAGCGCGTTTGAATCCTGCAGCAACATGGGTGGCAATCTCTATCTGCCCTCGACGCTTGAGTCGATTGGCTCCCGCGCCTTCAAGGGCGACTACAACATTCAGTACATCGTTCTGGAAAGCCTGACCGCGCCCACGCTGGGCGAGGACGTCTTCGCGGGCTGCGATTATCTGTACGACATTGACCTGAACGCGCACGGCACTCGTCAGGAGATGCAGCAGTGGCAGGCGTATGTGGACGCGCTGGGGCTTCCCTGCCGCGTGTGGCGCGCGCAGGACCCGACTGCCCAATCGCCTGAGAAGGGCGCGTATCGGTACGAAAACCGCGTGTTGACCGAATACACCGGCACAAGGACGCGCATTCACCCCCATCTCACCGTTTCAAAGGAGGCGGTGGTCGGTCTGGGCGACGGCGTGTTCAAGGGCAGCCAGACCATTGAATACTTCTCCGTCGCCCACAACGATGAATTCACCACCATCGGCGCGGAGGCCTTCATGAACAGTTCCCTCCGGAATGTGGATCTGTTCGACTCCGTGACCACCATCGGCGCGCGGGCGTTCGCGGGCTGCACGCAGCTGGAAGCCCTGACCCTGCCCGACTCGCTGACCACCATCGGCGAAGGCGCGCTCGACGGTCTGACAGGGCTGAAAAAGCTGGTGATTCAGTGCGATCCGGCGATTATCCCCGCAGGCGTGTTTGCAAATCTGCCCGCTTTGAGCGACGTGACCGTCGAATTCGGCGAAATCCCGGCGCATATGTTCGAAGGCAGCGGCGTGACCGTGCTCACGCTGGGCGCGGGCGTGACCGAAATCGGCGACAGCGCGTTTGCCAATACCGCGCTGACAAGTGCCGAAATGCAGAACGTGACCGCCATCGGCGCGGGCGCGTTTGCCAATACTGCACTGACAAGTGCCGAAATACAGAACGTGACCGCCATCGGCGCAGGTGCGTTTGAAGGCTCCGCGCTGGAGCGTGTGCAGCTGAACGCGGCCGCTTCCGTAGGCGAGAGAGCCTTCGCGAACACAAAGCTGACGAAGATGGTCATCCCCACCGCCGGCAGTTTCCCGCTTTCCGCCGTCGAGGGCACGAGCGCCGATCTGCGTCTGCCCGCCGACGCGACCGATGAGCAGCTTGCCGCGTGGAACGAGACGCTCCAGCGCCCGTGGTACGACCCCATGCTGCGCGAGGGCGAAGTAAGCAAATTCGTAAAGATGCCCTTCGAGCCGACTCCCGCCGAGAACTTTAAGTTTGATCCGGATACCGGTCTGATCGCCGCCTACGTCGGAACTGACGTGGATGTGGTCGTGCCGCGCGAAATCAACGGCGTAACCGTGGTAGGCTTCAAAAACTACAACGCCTTTGACGCGTGCCATGACTATACAGATTCCTCCGTGGCAAGTGACCGCACCGAATGGGTGCGCCTGCGCACGCTGGTGCTGCCCGAAACAATCAAAGAGCTGCCGGGCATGATGCTCGCCTACTGCCAGCAGCTGGAGACCTTCGTCTGCTACGCGCCCCTGGAGAGCACCGGCGGCAATCAGTTTATGCTCTGCCGTAGCCTGAACAACGTAATCTTCGTCAACGGCGTGCGTGAAATCGACAACTACGCCTTCGACAGCGCGGGACCGCTGGGCAACCTGTACTTTGGCGAGCATCTCATAAGGATCGGCCAGCAGGCGTTCAATTTTGCCGGCCTCAGTTTCTTCGTCGCCGACGCGGAGCGTGTGGAATACGGCGCGTTTACTGAATGCAAGAACCTGACCAGCCTGCACTTCACCAGCAAGATGAAGGACTTCGGCGAAAACTGCATCGTCAACTGCCCGAACCTTGCCGAAATCTGCTTCGACGGCTGCGATTTGACCGCGTCCCCCATGGGACTGATGATGAACGTCGCGCCCAAGCTGACCGTGCGCGTGCCCGAAGGCATGAGCGAAGAAAACCTCAGGCACGCTCAGAATTGCCAGAGCTGGAGCGAAAACCGAAGCGAGGTTACCGTAATCACCGAGCCATGCGCCCACGCGCAGCCCGCGCTGCCCGATTTGCCCGCGCTGCTCCCCACCCTGAAGCTGGATGCGAGCGTGGAAACCGCCGCGCCCGCGCAGCCCGGCACGTTAGACGCGGCTGAACCCGAAATTGCGCCTGAACCCACCCCCATTCCCGAACCTGTCGCGCAGAACGCTGGCATTCCCGATGAATATCTGGGCGTGTGGTACGGCGTACGCATGGAGATAGGGGGTACACCCTATCCGCTGGCCGACATGGGGCTGGATGTGACCTTCACCCTCGGCGCGAACGGTGCGGCTGAAATGAACACGAACGGCGACGTGGACAGCATCCATTGCACCATGCAGAGCGGCGTACTCATGGCGGACGGCATATCGTTCACGCTGCAGGACGCGCTCCTCACGGTTTCCATGGACGACGTGACCATGGCGTTCAGCCGCGAGAAGCCGGAAGCCTCAAGCGCGGCCGTCCCGAGCATCAACGAAAGCGCCATTATCGACGATTTCAGAGGCTTCTGGACGCTTGCGCGCGTCACAGCGGACGGCATCACACTGCCCGCTGAAGCCGCTGAAATGGCGGGGGATACGCTGGTTATTTACGGCACTACCTGCGACCTGACCCTGCATGGTACGACACTGGACGGTCTGTCCTGCCGCATGGACAATTTCACGCTGCTCATCTCCATCCTGAACGGCGAGGCTGCCGTCACGCTGCGCGAGGATGGAACGCTCAGCCTTGAAATGAGCGACCTCACGCTGTGGTACGAGCGTACCGGCGATGCCCCCGAAGCGCCCGCCGAACCAACTGCGGAATTCAATCCCGCCGTCACGCCCGAACCCGCCGTCGACGCCGAGATTATGCTGGAAAAGAAGTACGTCATGACTGACGCGGATGTAAGCGGCTACAACATGACCGCCGCGCAGCTGGGCAATTATGAGTATTCCCTTCTCTTCCATGAGGACGGCACCGTCAAATTGGTCATAGCAGGCGCGGATATTCCCGGTCTCACATGGGTCTTTGGCAAAGCGCCCACGGAAGCGGGTGAGGTCGACGGCATTGTCATCAACTATTACACACAGGCGCTGTACATCGTGCCCACGGAAAAAGGCTGCGATATGGACTATTTCGGCTCTATGCTGATCCATTTTGCGCCGGAAGAATCCGCAAAATAATGCCGTTTCTGAATGAAGCACTGCGCTGTGCTACGCGGAACGAGCGACCGTCATTTCTTTTTCATTGCTCAAACAAAAAGAGGAGGATTTTCCCCCATGAAGAAAATAATCGTTTTCCTGTTGACCGCACTGCTGATGTTTTCCGTGGCCTTCGCTGATTCTGTTCCGACGAGCAAAGAGGATCAAATGGCCAGTCTGGTGAAGAATTTTCTGGAAGAAAATGAATTTCCCTATGAATATGAAGACTATACCTTCACCGTGCCCTTTTCCGTCGATAACTCGATGGAGTACGCCTTTATAACCGTTTATATCTACGATGATATGCTGTCCGTGTCCGTGGACGCGCCGATTCACGGAACCCGGGAGGTCTTTGAAAAGATGGCCGTGTTCACCACGCTGGTCAACAACGAGATCTACTATGCACAGTTCCGCCTCGATCTGGATGGAGACGAATTCTATATCTCCTGCCGCTCCTGCAACCTGGTGGAGGACGTTCTCCCTGGTGAGAACGAGCTGTTCTACCTGTTCGCCATGCCGCACAGCTATATGGAAGATTACGGCGACGGCATCGTGGCGGTACTCAACGGCGGCGATCCCTACGAAGCATTTGAAACCTGTCAGGCGGCGGTAGACGCGCAATGACAAACATCACCAATCCATACTTGAGCGCAAAGGCTGTAGCCAAGAAAAAAACGGATATTCCCGTTGTGCTGGTCTGTGCCATTTTTGCGGCGGCGGCTGTCTCCGCGACGATAACGATGTTTTCGCAGGGGAAAACGCTGTCCGGCGTGATGGGTATTTTCCTATTCGCTGCGCTCATAACGCCTGTCTTTCGCATTCTTCGCCATGCATACCGCAGAGCCTGCGCGCGCCGTATCGCAGGCGCGCTGCTCCCGCTGACCGAAAAAAGCCTGACCTTTGACCAGCTGGGCACGGTTCTCTCCTCCAGCAAAGCCCTTGAGCAGCTCAGATCGCTCATCGGCACGGGATACCTGCAAAACCTGCAGATTAACGCTGCGACGCGCACGGTTGCGCTGTACACGCCGGAGGGCACATTCGTGCAGTGGATTTGCCCGGGCTGCGGCGCGAAGAACAGCGGGCGACGCGGCAGCGCGCCGCGCTGCAAATACTGCGGTCAGCCATACGCAAAATGACAGCCAACCCCCCGGCGTTCACGACAGCAAGAAAACGGCCGATTTCTGCGCCAAGCCGGGGAGCATAGCACACCCCAATTCCCCCTTCCAGCACTCAAAAGAGCGCTCGCCAGCCTTTCCGCTGACGAGCGCGTTCTATTTTTATACTATTTTCAAATTCACGCCCGCAGGGAATCTCACTGTCCCGCGGCCGGCGTCGGCAGCGGCTCCGGCGTGCGGTCATCCGCCGCGACCTCCGGCGTGGGCGTCGCTGACAGTTCCTCCGCATACAGCAGATTCAGCGTCTTGACATCCGCCGTCCCCGTCGCAGACAAACTGTTCGCCTTCTGGAACGCTTTCACCGCGTTCTGCGTGCCCGCCAGGAACGTGCCGGAGCACTTGCCCGAATAGTAGCCAAGATCCGTCAGCTTCCGCTGCATCCAGTACACATCCTCGCCGGAGCTGTTCACTTTCAGCGTCCGGAAGGGCTGCGGCGGCATCGTCCCGGCGCGATAATCCGGCTCGGCGGTCGGCTGCGGCGTGACGTAGGGCAGCATGTTCTTCGTGTTCAGCGAGGGGAGCTTCAGCGCGGCGCGGAGTTCCGGGTCAGCGGGCATATCGGCGCGAATCGTGACGACCGTCCCTGCGCCGCAGTTGTTATAAATCCACTTCGCATCCGCAACGGTCAGGCGAATGCACCCGTGCGACGCGCGCTTGCCGAGGTTCTTGTAGGACTTGACCGACAAATCCATCGTGTTGACCGTGTTGTAAATGACGGAATGGAACGCAATGGACGAGTTGATGCGCGTCCAGTACTGCGCGTGGCTGCCCCACTCCGGGAAGTAGCACCAGCGCGCCGTACGCCCGTTGAGTGTGAATGTGCCGATATCCGACGGATTCTTGCGCGTGCCGGTGGAGCAGAGCATCTGCCGCACAACAACGGTGTAATCGCCGTTTTCGTCGCGCCCGTAGACGGTCGTCACCTGATTGTTGACGTCCACCGTGATGGCAAACGGCACAGGCGTCGGTTCGGGCGTAGGCTTCGGATCATCAGCCGCGGCACGCACATCCGGGTCGTTGAACAGCGCGTTCCATGTGTTTTCGCCCACGATGCCGTCCACACTCAGCGCGTTCTGCTGCTGGAATGCCTTCACCGCGTTGCGCGTGTGCCCCAGAAAATTGCCGCTGATGTTGCCGGAATAGTACCCCAGTTCCGTCAGGCGGGTCTGCACGAGCTTGACTTCTTCGCCCTTGGACTTGTTGTATTGCAGTTTCTTGACGAACGCCACCGTCGGCGCGGGCGTCGGGGTGGTGGTTTCATCCGAGAGGTGCATTCCGGGCGTGGGCGACGGGGTGGGCGTCGCCGCGGCGGACGAATCCCGGCTGATGGCATCACCGCTGAACAGGCGTTCCAGCGTCTGCACATCCGCTTCGCCCGTAATCGGCAGGGCGTTCGCCGTCTGGAACAGGCGGATGGCTTCCTGTGTCGCGGGCAGATAGCGCCCGGAAATCTTGCCCGTGTAGTAGCCCAGCGCCATCAGGCGAATCTGCGCCTGCCGCACGTCCTCGCCCACGCATCCCAGCCGCAGCGGGCGATACTCCGCCGCATAGATGGCTTCCTGCGTCGCTTTGTCCGCCACGCCCGTCACCGCAAGGGCAAAATCACGCTGGAAGTCCTCCACAGCGGTCTTCGTTGCCTCGCCGTAGCGCCCGGTCACGTCGCCGCTGTAATAGCACAAATCCGTCAGCGCGGTTTGCAGGGCGGACACGTCGTCACCCTCATCATTCAGGGTCAAATCACGCGTGATGTTCACCGCGCCTTCCGTCCACTCCACGCTGTCATCCGGCACGGCCTCCCCCGCATCCTCCGCCGACGCGAAGGGCAGTATCATCATCACCGCCAGCAGGAGCGCCGCCAGCGTTCGTTTCCACAAAGGCATCAAAAGCACCTCGTTCATGCTGATATTCAGGGATACGATTCTATTGTACTGGTTTTTCGCGCAGTTTGCAAGCGGATTTTTCCCCACGCGAAAGGCTGCCAAGCGTCCTGCGCCTGACAGCCCTGCGGTTATTGCCATTAGGAAGTTATTTTTCCAGCGACACCTTGTGTGTCTCCTGATTTTCGCCGTCCGCTTCCGGCTTGGGTGCTTCTGCCGGAACATTCTGCGCTTGCAGCTTCTCCAGCTTTTCGGCGATGGCCTGCATATTTGCGGCGATGCTGCGGATGTTCTCGTCGCGCGTTTCCTCCACCCACGGCGAACCATCCGCCGGACGGAGCGAATCAACGCCGATTCGGATGAAGTCAATCAGCGCCCAAATGCCCGCGCCGCCCGCGGTAAGCAGCTTCAACACGCCCAATTTCGTGTAGCCGAGGTAGAAGCGGTCAACACTGAAGACCCCCGTGAATCAAGCCCAGCAGCCGAAGCACCACCGCCAGCACGATAAATGCCCGATTCAGCCTTTTTCTTTGAATTTCCACGTCATTTCCCTTCCTCGTGATTCCTTACTTTCATTCTACCCTCCCCTCAAAAAAACTCAAGCGTTCTCTTTTGAATAATATAATTTTGGCATTCCTAACAAAAGCATCCCAAATTGTTGTGGAACCTCACAAGAGGATTCCGCTGCTTGCGCCATCCGGGCAGCAAAAAAGACTGCCCGCACTCGGCAGGCAGCCTTGCTTGATATGATTCTTATTCCTGATAGTCCTGCAGCGACACCGACACCATCCGGCTCACGCCCTGTTCCTCCATCGCCACCCCGAACAGGCTGTTGCAGCGCTCCATCGTCCCCTTGCGGTGCGTGACGACGATAAACTGCGTTCCCTTCGAGTATTCCTTCAAATAATCCGCGTAATACCCGATATTCGCGTCATCCAGCGCAGCTTCAATCTCGTCCAGAATGCAGAACGGCGTGGGCTTCAATTTCAGCATCGCGAACAGAATCGCAATCGCCGTCAGCGCGCGTTCCCCGCCGGAGAGCAGCGACAGGAGCTGCAATTTCTTTCCCGGCGGCTGGGCGTTGACCTCGATGCCGCAGTTCAGCGGGTCGTCCGGATCCATCAACTTCAGTTCCGCATGGCCGCCGCCGAACAGCCGCGTGAACGTCTCGGCGAAGTACCCCTGCATCTTCGAGAAGTTCTCGACGAATGTAGACCGCATCTGAATCAGCAGCCGCTCGATGAGTTCGCGCAAGTCCATTTCCGCGCGCTTCAAGTCCTGCTGCTGAGCGGTCAGGTCGTCCACACGCGCCTTGGTTTCGGCGTATTCCTCCACCGCCCCAACGTTGACCGTCCCCAGCGCGCGAATCTGCCCTTGCAGCTCGGCGGCGCGGCAGTCGCTTTCCTTCTCGTCGAAGGGCGTGCGGCGGAACTCCTCTGCCCCGGCGTAGGTCAGCTTGTAGGTGTCCCAGATGCGGTTTTGCAGATTCTTCTGGTCGCCCTCGATGCGCGCCTTCGCCAGCTCGGTCTTGTGCAGCTTCTCGCTGTCACGGTTGTAGGCTTCGTGCAGGTTCTCCATGTCGCTGAGGATGTCACGCAGGTCACTTTGCGCCTGTGCGCGGCGCTGCTCGATGGCCTGCGCGGCGCTCTCCTGCCGCAGCTGTTCCTTCTGGCGGCGGGCGGATTCGGCTTCCTCGCGCTTCATGTCGTTCTCGTCAATGGCGTCCAGTTCGTCCATCTCGTGCAGCAGCTGTTCGCGGCGCTCCTGTTCGCGGAGGATTTGCGCCTGATCCTGCTGCGCGTGGGCTTCGTCGCGCTCCAAGTCGCTTAAACCGTGGCGCAGGTCGGACAATTGCAGCGTGCGCACCATCAGGCGGTCGTTTTCCGCGCTGGCTTCCGCGCGCGCCTTGACCAGCGTATTCTGCATTTCAATGGTCTTTTGCTCCATTGCGCTCTGGTCGCCCTGCGCGCCCGTGCGCTGATGTTCAATGGTCTCCAGCTGCTGGCGAATGTCCTCCAGCGACTGATGCAGCTGCACGCGCGCCTGCTCAGTCTCCTGCATCCGCTGTAAATGGGTGTTCAGGTCGGCGGATACGCTTTCGCGGCGCGCCTGTTCGCGGGCGACGGCAATCTCCTGCTGATGCAGCGCGTTCACCGCGTCGCTGACCTTCTGCCGCTTCTCCTGCGCCATCTGCTGACGCTGCGTCAGTTCCTGACGGCACTTGTCCAGTTCCGCGCGCCCGGTTTGCAGCTTCGCGGTCAATTCCTTCAGTTCACGCTCGCGGCTGAGCAGGTTGGACACCTTCGACTGCGCCGAACCGCCCGTCATCGAGCCGCCGGAGTGCATCACGTCGCCCTCCAGCGTCACCAAGCGGAACGCGTGATTGCCCGCGCGCATAATCGGGATGCCGTGGTCGAGGTTGTCGGCAATCACCGTGCGCCCCAGCAGATTTTCCACAATGCCGCGATATTCCGGCGCGCACTGCACCAGTTCGCTCGCCACGCCGAGGCAGCCCGGCAGCTTCAACGCATTGCGCTCATTGCCATAGAGCGTTTTGCCGCGGATGGCGCTCATCGGCAGGAACGTCGCGCGCCCCAGCCGATTCTGGCGCAGGTAGTTAATCAGTTCCTTCGCCGTCTCTTCGGTGTCGGTGACGATGTTCTGCTGCGCCGCGCCAAGCGCCATATCAATCGCCGTTTCGTACGCCTGCGGAACGGTCATCAGCTGCGCCAGCACGCCCTTGACGCCCGTCAAGCCGTGCTGCTTGGCATAGGTCATCGCGCGGCGAACCGCCATGTTGTAGCCTTCCATGTCGCGCGTCATTTCGGTCAGGACGTTATGACGGCTTGCCGCCGCCTGCATATCGGCGGATTGCTTTTCGACATCCGCGCGCAAATTGGCATACGCGGCATCCGCCTCATCCGACGCTTGCCGCGCCTGCGCCAGCTTCTCCTGACACTGCTGCTGATGCTGATTTTCTGTTTCCAGCTGCTTTTCGACGGCAATCAAGGCTTCCCGCAGGGCAGCTTCCTGCTCCTGCAGTGCCCCGCTGGATTCTTCAATCTCCGTCAAGCGCGTTTCCATCTGCGCCTGCATCGTGTTCAGGCGCGTCTTGTCGTTGCGCACATCGGACAGGCGATTCATTTGGTCAATGACAGCGGCTTTCTGCGCTTCCAGCGCTGCGTCCGCTTCCTTTTCCTTCGCCTGCGCCTTTTCGGCGGCTTCCTGCGTCGCCCGGAGGATTTGCTCCGCGTCGGCAATCAGGCTGTGCTGCTTCTCCACGTCCGCCTGAATCCGTGCATGATCCTTCTCGATTTCCGCCAGCCGCTCCTGGGCTTCCTCCTGCTCGCGGACGATGCGCTGGCGGTTCTCGCTGCGCGTCTCGCGGCGGCTTTGCAGGGCGGAGAGTTTCTTCTGCGATTCGTGCACATGCTCGGCGCATTCCATCAGTTCGGTGCGCGCCTTCGTGATGGCTTCTTCCAGCTGATCGATGCGGTTCTGCGTCTCGTCGCGGCGGGTGGTCTTGTCGGTCAGGTTGCTTTCCGTATCCGCCAAAATCGTCTGGACGGTCAGCAGTTCGCTTTCCAGTTCGGACAAGCGTGCCCGCGCCCGGTCGGAGCGAATCAGGAAGAGGTTCAAGTCCAAATCCTTCAATTCGGTGGACAGCTCCAGATACACGCGGGCGTTGCGGCTCTGTTCTTCCAGCGGCTTCAGGCGCTTCGTCAGTTCATCCAGAATATCATCGACGCGCTCCAGATTTTCCAGCGTCCGCTGCAATTTCTTGTCCGCTTCTTCCTTGCGCGCCTTGAACTTAACGATGCCCGCCGCTTCCTCGAACACCTGCCGGCGATCCTCGCTCTTGCGGGAGAGGATTTCGTCAATGCGCCCCTGTCCGATGATGGAGTATCCCTCTTTGCCGATGCCCGTATCGCGGAAGAGGTCGACCACGTCCTTCAAGCGGCAGGCGGTGCGGTTTAAGTAGTATTCGGATTCGCCATTGCGGTAGACGCGGCGCGTGACCATAACCTCGGCAGCTTCCATCGCCAGCGCATGGTCATCGTTGTCAAACACCAGCGATACTTCGCAGTACGACAGCGGCTTGCGCTTCTGCGTGCCGTTGAAAATCACGTCGGACATGCTCGCGCCACGCAGGGTTTTCGCGCTCTGCTCGCCCAGCACCCAGCGCACCGCGTCGCCGATGTTGCTCTTGCCCGACCCGTTCGGCCCGACGATGCCCGTTATGCCCTCATCAAAGACGATTTCCGTCCGCTGGGCAAAGGATTTGAAGCCATACAGCTCCAATTTTTTCAGCTTCATTTATTAACTCCCATAGCGGGGATGCCCGCTGGTTCATGGGCATTCCAATAAACACCCATAATAAGTATAGCACAAACCCTCTTCTTGGACAACTGCCGCCGCCTGATTTTCCATGCTTTTTCCCCTCCCTTTTTCCCTTCTACCCGTTGCAAAGGCGGGCATTTCCTGCTATACTGCAAGCAGATTCCTGCAAAGCAAAGGAGAAGCATTATGTTCCGTCCCCTCTGCGCGGAAAATCCGCTGCCCGCCGCTCGGCGCGTCTATGAATACCTGCAATCGCTTTCCGGCAAGTGCCTGACCGGGCAGATGGAAAGCCAATGGTGCCGCTCGACTGAGCATGAAATCAGCTATCTGACCGATGTCACCGGTCGTCAGCCTGCCATTCGAGGGCTGGATTTCATGGATAACGACTATCTGGGCGTGACGCAGCGCGCGAAGGACTGGTGGGCGCGCGGCGGCATTCCCACCATCTGCTGGCACACGGGCGCGGATTTCTTCTCCGGTTACCCCGAATGCCGCGAAAGCGAACTGGACTGGGCTTCCGCTTTTGTGGACGGCACGGAAGCGAACCGCCGTCTGCTGGATGGGCTTGACCACGCTGTCCCCTACCTCAAGCGCTTGCAGTCAGATGGCGTTCCCGTTCTCTGGCGACCTTTCCACGAGATGGACGGCGGCTGGTTCTGGTGGGGACGCGGCGGCGCGGCGAATTTTGTGCGCTTGTGGCGGCTGATGTACGACCGCTACACGCATGTTCACGGTCTGCGGAATCTGATTTGGGTGCTGGGCTTCTCTGACGCGACGGAGGATTTGCGCCCGTGGTATCCAGGGGACGACGTGGTGGATATTCTCGGCGGCGACAGCTACAAGGGCGGTGCGCAGGGGGATTTATACCGGCGATGTGCCGCGCTTGCCCCGGCAGGGATGCCGATTGTGTTCCACGAGTGCGGACAGATTCCGACCCGCGCGGAAATGGACGCGGCGAATGCCCCGTGGACGTACTTCATGGTGTGGCACACCAGCTGGCTGACGGACAGCAGCAAGGGGAACACGCCGGAGTCGCTGCGGGCGATTTATCGGGATAGCAGCTTTGTGACGCTGCATCAGCTGCCGGATTTCATCGAAAGCGACGAATGATTGCTGAAAAACATGCAAGGAGGTTATTCTCATGACCCTTCACGAACAAGTCACCGATATTCTCGCCTCCGCTGTCGAAGCGCAGGAATGCGCAGGCATCAGCGTACTGGTGCGGCGCTGCGGAGAGGAAATGCTCTATACGCAGGCGGGCATGTCCGACATTGCGTCAGGGCGGCTGATCCACCGCGACAGCATCTTCCGCCTGTACAGCCAATCCAAGCCGATTACGGCCGCCGCCGTGATGCTGCTTGCGGAGCGCGGGCAGATTGACCTGATGGACGGCGTAGACCGTTATCTGCCGGGCTTCCGAAATGCGCGCGTCGTCGATAAGCAGGGCACGATTCGCCCCGCGACCCGTGCGCCGTGGCTGATGGAGCTGCTCGGCATGACGGCGGGCGTCTGCTACCCCGACAGCGACCCGGCGGGGCAGTATGCCGCAAAGGTATTTGACGAAGCAACGCAGGAAATCCTTGCGGGCGGCGGTGTGCCGACGGTGGAGTTCTGCAACCGCTTGGGGCAGCAGCCGCTGTCCTTCCAGCCGGGCACGCACTGGCGCTACTCCACCTGCGCGGACATCCTCGGCGCGGTGGTGGAGGTCGTCAGCGGAATGCGCTTCGGCGAGTTCCTCCGCAAGGAGTTCTTTGAGCCGCTGGACATGGTGGACACCGGCTTCTACGTTCCCGAAAGCAAGCGGAATCGCCTTGTGACCGCCTACAAGCGCACGGAAAACGGACTTGTGCCGTGGACAAGCACCCACCTTGCCGTCGGTGTTTACGACCGCGAACCCGCCTTTGAATCCGGCGGCGCGGGGCTTGTTTCGACGCTGGAGGATTACAGCCACTTTACCGACATGCTGCTGGCGGGCGGCACTTACGAGGGGCGGCGGGTTCTCTCGCCCGCGACAGTCGCCTGCATGACGCAGCCGCAGCTGAAAGACGCGGTTCGCCGCGATATGTGGGATTCGCTGGACGGGTACAGCTACGGGCACTTGATGCGCATTTGCGCTGAACCGGGGCGCATCGCCGGATTGGCTTGCGCGGGCGAATATGGCTGGGATGGCTGGCTGGGAACATACTTTGCGAACTTCCCCGGACAGCAGATGACGATTCTGTCGATGCAGAACACGGTTGATTCCGGTACGACACGGGTGGTTCGACAGATGCGCAACGCGGTTCTGGCGGCACTCAGCCGCGAAAATTAACCATAAAGGAAACGCGACCAAGCTGGGGCGCAAAAAAAGGGTCAAGGGGGGATCCCCCTTGCAGGGTCAAGGG
>CDYY01005937.1_pt1 | contig 14640 bp, 9 predicted proteins | sample 480691 | NCBI WGS metagenome assembly CDYY01 (sample SAMEA3182107, study PRJEB8094) | gut metagenome | biome: human; feature: gut; material: Stool; isolation source: human stools | place: Canada | collected 2013-02-25
GTATTTATGCAGATATGAATATGCCGCTGCATGGACGGCTTTAATGAAACGTATAGCGGAACCTAGAATGGTTGTATCTGACGGTGGAACAGGGTTTGCAAAGGCACTCAAAAAAGTATGGCCGGGTGCAAAACACCAAAGATGCGTTTTCCATGTATTCTGCCAGGTAAGGCGTTACACGACATCAAGACCTAATTCAATGGCAGGTAAAGAGCTATATAACATGGCAAAAGAACTCTTGAAAATAAACACAAAAGAAGAAGCGGATTTATGGATAAAAAGATTTATTGAATGGATAAATAAGTATGAGGATTTCCTGAATGAAATGACAGTTGATGAAAATGGAAACAGGCGTCCTACACATGAACGGATACTGAAAGCAGAAAAGTCATTAATTAAACTTATCAGGGAAAACACGCTGTTTACTTATCTGGACAAAGAATTAAGGGACAAATTTAACACACCTTCTACCAATAACAGAATTGAAGGCAGTGTCAATTCCAGACTTAGGGAAATGCTTAGAAATCATAGAGGATTATCTGTTGAAAGAAGAATAAAAGCGGTTTACTGGTGGTGCTATATGCACTCGCCTGAACCGCTTTCATTGTCTGAAATAATAAATGTTATGCCAACCGATAAAAGCATCGCGGCAATATATCAAAAAATGAATGAAAAGAATAAACTTGAAAAAAGTCTTTCTAGTTGGGGCGATGCCATTGTATGGAGTGATTTACATAATTATGACAGAACGTTTGTTGAATGGGATTAACCCATAAACACGTTTTGTCCTATAACCCGGTTTTTCTTTATTAATTAATCACTTTTAAGCTGTGATTGTTGTGCCGCTCTTTCCGGCAAGGCTGAGTTTTGCTTTATCTAGGTTAGATATTACAGCTTTACGGCTTGAATCGGCAGTTACAAATCGAATTGATGCATCAACTTTTGGGAAAGTAGTCTTTGCAGGGAAATGACCAGCTTTTATGTAGCCATGCAAATCTGATGCAGTAACATTATCAAATGACTTTTCGTCAGGAGTTCCTTTTCCGATTGTAAGTTTGTCATAAGCAGTAAGGAAAAGAAGTGTTTCTGCATCTACAAGTTCCGCAAGTTTAGCTGCAGTGTAATCTTTCTCAATGATAGCACTTGCACCTTTGAGGTGTGAACCCTGCTGAAGAACAGGAATTCCGCCGCCGCCGGCAGCGATTACAATCTGGTCTGCATCAAGAAGAGCTTTGACAGCATCAATTTCATAAATGTCAATTGGCATAGGAGATGCTATGATTCTTCTGAATTTACCAGGTTCTTCTTCTGTAACATAGTTACCTTTTTCTTCTTCAGCTTCAGCTTCTTCTTTTGTCATATATCGTCCGATAATCTTTGATGGTTCACTGAATGCAATATCAAATGGGTCAACGCGTACCTGTGTGATGATTGTAGATACTGTTTTGTAAATACCACGATTTAAAAGTTCTTCTCTTATAGCATTCTGTAAGTCATATCCTATATAACCTTCGCTCATTGCACCACAAACAGACATTGGTGCAACTGTTCTGTCGTCAGGATTCAAACGGGCAAATTCAGTCATGGCTGTCTGAATCATTCCAACCTGTGGTCCGTTACTGTGTGTAATTACAACCTGGTATTTAGCTTCTACGAGGTCAGCTATAGCACAGGCAGCTTTTTTAACATTAGTCTGCTGCTCAGGGAATGTTTCACCGAATGCATTTCTTCCAAGAGCAACAACAATTCTTTTATTATTCATAATCAGCCTCCGTTTTATCGTAGCACAATTTAAAAATGTGTACATATAATAAATTATTATAAGATATTTACATACAAAAAGCAAATTATTACGTGCTTTTTTTGAAAATTAAAAGAAGTGAAAATATAAATTAAAAATCGATTGAAATAAATTTTGAAAACAGAGTTGAGTGGGGAATTAAAATGTATGTCAGTGTTGCTGTTATGGATACCGGAATTTTCAGACATATGGATTTTGATACAAGGATAGCTGGATTTGCAGATTTTGTCGGAAGAAAAAAATATTTATACGATGATAATGGTCATGGTACGCATGTTGCAGGAATAATTGCCGGGAGCGGAAAAGGTTCTAATGGAAAATACAGGGGAATTGCACCGGATACATTTCTTGTAAGTGTGAAGGTGCTTGATAAATCAGGAAATGGCAAGATAGAAAATGTTGTGGAGGCAGCCGGCTGGATTATAGAAAATAAATCGGCTATGAATATAAGAGTTGTGAATATTTCATTTGGGACGCGTGCAAAAATGGAGAATGGACCGGCAATTGAGACAGGAGAGGATGATTATGCACTTATCATGGCAGTTGAAAAAATGTGGGATTCCGGAATAGTTGTTGTTGCGGCGGCGGGGAATAACGGACCGGGAAATACAAGTGTTACCGCACCGGGAATAAGTAAAAAAATTATAACGGTAGGTGCATTTGATGATAAGAATTTTTTTTCCGGAAGAGGACCGACAAGGGAGTGTATCGTAAAACCTGAGGTTGTTGTTACGGGAAGTAATATTATTGCATGTAACAATCATCAGGGAAGGTATTCTTCAAAAAGTGGTACCTCTATGGCGGCACCAGTAGTTTCAGGGGCCGTGGCACGACTTATTAAAAACAATCCAGATATTACTCCTAAAGAGGTAAAGATATGGATGAAAAGCTGCTGTAAAAAGATAAACGTGCCATCGGAAAAACAGGGATGGGGAGTGCTGGATATCAGAAAGTTTGTTACCGGATGAAATATTATTATAAAAAAACGAAAAAAGTAATAGCATTTATATAAAAATAATGGTATACTTATTACAGGCGTTCAAATTAAATATTTAGGAGAAGAACAGGGAAGTGATACTTATTTATGAAAAAGGGAAGAAGGGCAGCATCGAAGTTATAGCGGAGGATTTACAAACAAGGCTTGAAGGATATGGAATAGATATTCATAAAGAATCATATGATTTGGGCGAATGTATGATGGCAGCTGATGAATCGAAGGTTTACATGTCCGGGAAGAAGAGAAGCAGGAGCAGAGGATTTGAGATATGTTATGATATACAGGATTCTGGCAGCGAATTCGACAACATGACATATGATGAATTATATAGCAGATTTTTATGGGAAAAGTATGTGGTTGTGATAGCATCGGATGAACTTTTTTCAGAGGCAGAAGGCTTAATTAAACTTGACATTGCAATGCAGCTGTTTCAGAGTTGTAATATTACAGTTTTTACAATATATAATGACAGAATATTAAAAAAGATACCTAAGAGGGCAGAGTGGCTTGAAAAAACATATTTATTGAGTATTCCAAAGAATATGGATTTACAGAATGTGACGGCTGCTATTGCAAAGATTTACTGGAGAGACAGGCTGTCTGTTCAGAAGAGTAAAGGAAATGACATATATACTGATAATGTAAGAAGGAGCAAGCTGTGTATTGATACAGTTTTGTCAAATATTCTGGCTGATAATGCGACATGTGATGATGAATTAACAGCGATGAACTACTGTATGCTTGATATGATTAAGAATTTATAGTATACTATATTTATATTGCCGTTTTATGCGTTGCTTTTGATAAAAAGCTTGCATAAAACGGTGTAAATTTGAGTTAAATGCAGTATTTTAGTTTTGGAGGAAATTTTTTAATGATTAGTGCAAATAATGTAACACTTCGTATTGGTAAGAAAGCACTCTTTGAAGATGTTAATATTAAGTTTACTGAAGGCAACTGCTATGGTCTTATTGGTGCAAACGGTGCCGGCAAGTCAACATTTCTTAAAATACTTACAGGACAGATTGAACCGAGTAAAGGTGATGTGAGTATCACACCTGGACAAAGACTTTCATTCCTGGAGCAGGATCACTTCAAGTATGATGACTGTGTTGTTCTTGATACTGTAATCCGTGGCAATGAGCGTCTTTATGAAATAATGAAAGAAAAAGAAGCAATATATGCAAAGGAAGATTTTACGGAAGAAGATGGCAATAAGGCAAGTGAGCTTGAAGCAGAGTTTGCTGATATGAACGGATGGGAAGCAGAGTCTGATGCGGCACAGCTTCTTAACGGACTCGGTGTTACAACAGATTTGCATTATAAACTTATGTCAGAGCTTAATGGTAGTGAAAAGGTTAAGGTTCTTCTTGCAAAGGCTTTATTTGGTAATCCGGATATACTTCTTCTTGATGAGCCTACGAACCATCTGGATCTTGATGCTATTGCATGGCTTGAAGAGTTCCTTATTAATTTTGAGAATACTGTAATTGTTGTATCACACGACCGTTATTTCCTTAATAAAGTATGCACACAGATTGCTGATATTGACTATGCAAAGATTCAGCTTTATGCAGGTAATTATGATTTCTGGTATGAGTCAAGCCAGCTTCTTATTAAGCAGATGAAAGAGGCCAATAAGAAGAAGGAAGAAAAGATTAAGGAACTTCAGGATTTCATTCAGAGATTCTCTGCTAATGCATCTAAATCTAAGCAGGCTACTTCAAGAAAGAGAGCATTGGAGAAAATTGAGCTTGATGAAATCAGACCATCAAGCAGAAAGTACCCATACATTGATTTCAGACCGGCAAGAGAGATTGGTAATGAAGTTCTTCAGGTAGAAGGAATTTCTAAGACTATTGATGGTGTAAAAGTGCTTGACAATATTTCATTTATTGTTGGACATGATGATAAGATTGCATTCGTAGGCTCAAATGAGCTTGCAACAACAACACTTTTCAAAATTCTTACGGGTGAGATGGAACCGGATGAAGGAAGCTTCAAATGGGGAGTTACGACATCAAGAGCATATTTCCCTAAGGATAGTGCAGCAGAATTTAACTGCGACGATACTATTGTTGAGTGGCTTACACAGTACTCACCGGATCCGGACCCAACATATGTAAGAGGTTTCCTTGGAAGAATGCTTTTTGCAGGTGAAGATGGGGTAAAGAAGGTTAAGGTCCTTTCAGGTGGTGAGAAGGTAAGATGCCTTATTTCAAAGATGATGATTATGGGTGCTAATGTACTTATATTTGATGACCCTACAAACCATCTTGATATGGAATCTATTACAGCACTTAATAATGGTCTTATTAAGTTTAGCGGTGTTTCATTATTTACATCGCATGACCATCAGTTTATACAGACAACTGCCAACAGAATCATGGAGATTGTTCCAAGCGGACAGCTTATTGATAAAATCACAACATATGATGAATATCTTGAGAGTGATGAGATGGCAAGAAAACGTCAGGGATTTGCTGAAGCAGCAAATGATGATGAGGATTAATATTATGATGTACACAAGCCTGTGTCCCATTGGGATACAGGCTTGTTTTAACTGCTGGTAAATGGTATAATATTAAAATATGCAAAATAATGGCTAATTGTCTGCATTGCATCCGGCAGCAGATATCAGAGCTGAAAGTGGAGGAAAGAAAATGGCGGAAAGCAGAAAGAAAAAAGACGTGCCGGAACGCTCAGGTAAAAGTAGTAAAACAACGCAGAAAAGTGCCGCTAAAAGAAAAACCACAAATTCTTCGGCAAAGAAAAGTACAAGACAGACAAAACAGGAAGCAGCTGCTAAAGCTGCTTATGGTGCCAAAATGCAGGATGAAGTTATGGTACTTTTGTCTTTTGCTGTTGCACTTATTCTTATTCTGAGTAATTTTAATCTTGTAGGAAGTGTCGGTAAAGGCATTAAATGGTTTATGTTCGGGCTGTTTGGCGTAGTAGAATATATATTTCCTGTAATTATGGCATTTACGCTTGTTTTTATGATTTCCAATAAGAATATTATTGCTGTAGCAAGAATTAAGACGGCAGCAGTATACATTTTTACAATAATTTTATCAGCTGTATGGTTAAGAATTGTTAATGAACCTAAGATAGCCGATGCAGGAATTATGGAATTTTTTACATACAGTGCTGATTATAAATCCGGTGGAGGATTATTTGGAGGAATTTTATGTAGAATCCTTTCGCCTATGGGATTCTGGGGAACAATGGTTGTCCTTATTATTCTTGCAATTATATGTATTATTGTAATTACGGAAAAATCATTTATTAATGGTATTTTAAAGGTTAAAAAGAATGGTTCACGTATGATGATGGCTGCAAAACAGGATTATGATATTTACAGGGAACATTCAAATGAGCGTCTTGCGGGTCGTGATATGTATGATGATGAAGATGAAGAAACACAGGAAGAATATCTTGCGAGACGGCGTCGTGAAAAAGAGGCAAAGCTTCAGGAAAAATATGAGAGGCAGGAAGAGCGTGCAAGGAAAAGAATGAATAAAAAAGCACGCGGTGTGACACTTGATACACAGCTTCCGAAGAAAGAAGAGGCTGTAAAAAGTGTGGATGTGCATGAGATTGTACCTGATATATCAGTGCATGATGAATATTCGGCAGATATATATGATCCGGGTGACTCATTTGAATATATGCAGGAAAATGTAGATGATAATATAGAAGAACATATAGAGAATGATTCATATATTGATTTATCTGATAGTTCAGGTGTTGATTTATATGAAGATTCAAATGAAAATTCAAATGAAGATTTATATGAAAATTCATATGGAAACCCAAATGAAGGTACAGACACTAATTCATATGATAATACATATGAGAGTCCGGCAGAGGATACAGATATATCAGTAACTTCAGATAATAGAACCAATACAGCAGACATGGCTGAATCAGATAGTCAATTAGAAGAAACTGAAGAAATCCGGATGGAAAAAAGTGTGGATAAAAAGAAACAGGAATATGTTTTTCCACCTGTCAGCCTGCTTAACAGAGGAAAAGGTACAGATAAAGCAGGACAATCGCGTGAAAATAAAGAAACTGCAATGCGGCTGCAGCAGACATTGCAGAACTTCGGTGTTAAAGTTACTATCACAGATATAAGCTGCGGACCTGCAGTTACAAGATATGAACTGCAGCCGGAGCAGGGTGTTAAAGTAAGTAAGATTGTATCACTGTCAGATGATATAAAACTTAATCTTGCAGCAGCAGATATCCGAATAGAGGCACCAATTCCGGGGAAAGCCGCAATAGGAATAGAAGTTCCAAATAAAGAAGCAGGAAGTGTATCTTTAAGGGAACTTATAGAGACGGATGCATTTAAAAACAATACATCTCAGATTGCATTTGCGGCTGGAAAAGATATTGCCGGAAAACCTATAATAGCAGATATAGCAAAGATGCCGCATCTTCTTATTGCAGGTGCGACAGGCTCAGGTAAGTCTGTATGTATAAATACAATTATTATGAGTATTCTTTACAGGGCAAATCCTGAAGATGTCAAGCTTATAATGATTGACCCTAAGGTTGTTGAACTTAGTGTATACAACGGAATTCCACATCTTTTAACTCCGGTTGTGACAGACACGAAGAAGGCGTCTGGAGCATTGAACTGGGCTGTTGACGAGATGACGAAGAGATATAAGCTTTTTGCAAAAATGGCGGTCAGGGATTTGAAAGGATACAATGCTAAGGTATCAAAGATACAGGTTGGTGAAGGCGAGACACCGCCTGAAAAGATGCCACAGATTGTAATTATTATAGATGAGCTTGCAGACCTTATGATGGTTGCACCGGGAGAGGTTGAAGATTCAATCTGCCGTCTTGCACAGCTTGCAAGAGCAGCGGGTATTCACCTTATAATTGCAACACAGAGACCGTCAGTTAATGTTATAACAGGTCTTATCAAGGCGAATGTACCATCAAGAATTGCATTTTCGGTATCATCAGGTGTTGATTCGAGAATTATTATTGATATGAATGGTGCAGAAAAGCTGCTTGGTAAAGGTGATATGTTATTCTTCCCATCGGGATATCCAAAGCCTGTACGTGTGCAGGGAGCATTTGTATCAGATGATGAAGTTGGAAAAGTTGTCGATTTCTTAAAAGAACATATGCAGCAGGAAGTTACATATAACGAAGAAGTGACTAATACCATGACGGCAGCAGCGGGAAATGTGTCAGGACAGGATAATGAAAAAGACAGTTATTTTGCCGATGCGGGACGATTTGTAATAGAAAAAGAAAAAGGTTCTATTGGAATGCTGCAAAGATATTATAAAATCGGATTTAACAGAGCCGGACGAATAATGGACCAGCTTGCAGATGCCGGCGTTGTAGGTCCGGAACTTGGAACAAAGCCGAGAAAGATACTGATGACAGCCGAAGAGTTTGAAGAATACTTAAAGAAAAATAATTTATAATTAAAGGAGAACAGACATGGGCGTAAAGAGTGATATTGAAATAGCACAGGAAGCACAGATGCTTGATATAAGAGAGGTGGCAGCAAAAGTAGGCGTTGCAGAAGATGACCTTGAACTTTATGGTAAGTATAAGGCAAAGATTTCTGATGATTTATATTCAAAACTTGAAGATAAAAAAGATGGAAAGCTTATCCTTGTAACAGCAATTAACCCTACACCGGCTGGAGAGGGAAAGACAACAATAACGATAGGGCTTACACAGGCACTTAATAAGATGGGCAAAAAATCAGTTGCAGCATTAAGAGAGCCTTCACTTGGGCCATGTTTTGGAATAAAAGGCGGTGCAGCAGGTGGTGGATATTCACAGGTAGTGCCTATGGAAGAACTCAATCTTCATTTTACAGGAGATTTTCATGCAATAACATCTGCAAATAACCTTCTTGCAGCAATGCTTGATAATCATATTATGCATGGCAATGAATTAAGAATTGATACCAAGCATATCGTTTGGAAACGCTGCATGGATATGAATGACAGAACATTAAGAAATATCGTAATCGGCATGGGCGGACGTATGGACGGTGTTATGAGAGAAGATCATTTTATCATAACAGTTGCATCAGAAATAATGGCTGTTTTATGTCTTGCAAAGGATATGAAAGATTTAAAGGAGCGTCTTGGAAGAGTAATAGTTGCATATAATGTTGACGGTGAACCTGTTACAGCAGATGATTTAAAGGCAACCGGTTCTATGGCGGCACTTCTTGCAGACGCAATTAAGCCTAATATGGTACAGACACTTGAACATACACCTGTACTTGTTCATGGCGGACCATTTGCCAATATTGCACATGGATGTAATTCAGTAAGAGCTACAAGACTTGCATTAAAATTATCAGATTATGCTGTTACAGAAGCCGGATTTGGAGCTGACCTCGGGGCAGAAAAGTTCCTTGATATAAAATGTCGTCTCTCAGAATTAAAACCGGATGCAGTTGTCATTGTTGCTACAGTAAGAGCACTTAAATATAATGGTGGCGTTGCAAAAGATAAGCTTAATGAAGAAAATATGGACGCACTTAAAGCCGGTATTGTTAATCTTGACAAACATATTGAAAATATGCAGAAGTTCGGCATACCTGTTGTAGTTACACTTAATGCATTTATAACAGATACACAGGAAGAATATGAATTTATAAAGAAGCATTGTGAAGATGCAGGCTGTGAGTTCGCACTTGCAAAAGTATGGGAGAAAGGCGGCGAAGGCGGTCTTGAGCTTGCAGAAAAGGTAATAGAGAGCATAGAAAACAAAAAAGCTGAATATAAACCAATTTATGAAGATTCAGATTCACTTAAAGAAAAGATTGAAAAAGTTGCAAAAGAAATATATGGTGCAGATGGTGTTACATATGACGATGCAGCTACAAAAGAATTACAGCATATTGAGCAGATGGGATTTGGAAACTTCCCTGTATGTATAGCTAAAACACAGTATTCACTTTCTGATAATCCTAAGCTTCTCGGAAGACCGGAAAACTTTACAATAAATGTAAGAGAGGCATATGTTGATGCCGGTGCCGGATTTGTTGTAATACTTACAGGAAAAATACTTACAATGCCGGGACTGCCTACTCATCCTGCTGCCGAAAATATTAATTATGATGAAGAATCAGGTAAAATAACAGGTCTGTTTTAATATGAAAGGAGAACTGCATGAAATTATCAGAACTTTTACAGGGACTGGAATGTGAAATTGTACAAAAAGGTTTTGAATGTGAGATAACTTCTCTTACTTCTGACTCAAGAAAAGTTACTGAGAATGGTGTGTTTATATGTATCACCGGAGCTGTGAGTGATGGACACAAATATATTCCACAGGTTATACAAAAGAAAGCAGGAGTAATTGTAATTCAGGATAGTGCACTTGGAAATGATGAAACGGCTTCTCTTATAAAAGAGATTCCTTCAGATATAACAATTGTCAAAGCACAGAATACAAGACTTGCACTTGCAGTTATGTCGGCAAACTATTTTGGTAATCCGGCAAAAAAGCTTTTTACAATTGGAATTACAGGAACAAAAGGCAAGACAACAACAACATATATGGTCAAGAATGTTCTTGACGCATGTGGAATTAAGACCGGTCTTATAGGTACTATTGAGACAATTATAGGAGATGAACATACGCCGGCATGCAATACGACACCGGAGTCTTACGATATTCATAAAAGTTTTGCGAAAATGGCTGAACAGGGATGTAAGGCTGTTGTAATGGAAGTGTCATCACAGGGGTTAAAGCTTGACCGTACTGCTGGAATTATGTTTGACATAGGCGTATTTACAAATCTTGAGCCAGACCATATAGGACCTAATGAACATGCATCATTTGAGGAATATCTTGAATGTAAGGCAAAGCTTTTTTCACAGTGTAAGGTTGGCATTGTCAATGCCGATGATGAACATACGCCAAAAATTCTTGAACATGCAACATGCAGTATTGAAAGTTATGGTATATCAGATAAGGCTGATATTCGTGCAAAAAATATAACGCTTTTCCATGAACCGGGAAAAATAGGACTTAGTTATGACTGTGAGGGGCTTGTGAACATGCCTGTTACATTAAAACTGCCGGGTAAGTTTTCAGTGTATAATTCACTGTGTGCAATAGCTGTTACGAGACATTTTAATGTGGATAAAGATACGCTTGAAAAAATGCTGTATGAAGTTAAGGTAAAAGGCAGAATAGAGATAGTTCCTGTATCTGACCGATTTACACTTATGATAGATTATGCACATAATGCAATGGCATTGAAAAGTATACTTGAAACATTAAAAGAATACAATCCTAACAGACTTGTATGTCTTTTCGGATGTGGCGGCAACCGCTCAAAGGAAAGACGTTTTGAAATGGGAGAAGTTTCCGGAAAGCTTGCTGATCTTACAATAATCACATCAGATAATCCAAGATTTGAGGAACCTCTTGATATTATTGAGGACATTAAGACAGGTATTTCAAAGACAACAGGAAAGCATGTTGATATTCCTGACAGAAAAGAAGCAATAAAATATGCAATAAAAAATGCACAAAATGGCGATATTATTATTCTGGCAGGAAAAGGACATGAAGATTATCAGGAAATAAAAGGTGTAAAATATCCTATGGATGAGAGAGTTCTTATAAAAGAAGTTGTTAAAGAACTTGAATCAGAAGGCTGGAAAAGATAAAGCTGCAAAAATATGTGAAAGGGTGTGACGGATGTACGCAAATATTATTGTTGATATTTCACATGAACAATTAGATAAAACATTTCAATATCATGTACCCGATGCATTACTTTCGCAGATAGATACAGGAGTTATGGTTAATATTCCGTTTGGAAGGGGAAATCGTATTATAACAGGCTATGTTATAGAACTTACATCGAAAGCAGAGTTTGATGAAGAAAGAATAAAAGACATAGACAGTGTCGTTCCTAATCGTGTAAAAGCTGTTGAAGATATGATAAAGCTTGCAGCATGGCTTAAACATAATTACGGCGGAACTATGAATCAGGCTTTAAAAACAGTAATTCCTGTCAAAGAAAAAATCAGGCAGAAAGAAAAAAAGCATATAAAGCTTAATGTTACAAAAGAAGAAGCAAAAGAATTTATAAAAAATGCGAAGAGAAAATCACCGTCAAAGGAGAAACTCATAGAGTATCTTTCTGATAGAGAAGAAGCAGATATGGATGTGCTGAAAAATGAAACAGGCATATCGCTTTCGACAATAAAATCGTTGGAAAACGATGGAATAATACAGATTATTTCAAGGCAGCTATACAGGAATCCTGTAAAAGAAGATGAAATACAGGAAGATAAGATAAGCCTTAATAATGAACAAAAAAATATTGTTGATGATTTTATAGGTGATTATGATAGAGGAATAAGAAAAACATATCTTATTCATGGTGTGACAGGAAGTGGAAAAACTCTCTGCTATATCAATATGATTGAACATGTTGTCAGACAGGGAAAACAGGCTGTTATGCTTATACCTGAAATTGCATTGACATTTCAGACTGTAAAAAGATTTTATGACAGATTCGGTGAGAGAGTTTCAATTCTTAATTCAAGAATGTCCAAAGGGGAGCGTTATGACCAGTTTTTAAGGGCTATGAGAGGTGAGATTGATGTGATAATAGGACCTCGGTCTGCTTTGTTCACACCATTTTCAAATCTTGGACTTATAGTTATAGATGAAGAGCATGAAATGGCATATAAAAGCGAGCAGACACCATCATATCATGCAAGGCAGACGGCAATTCACATAGCCCAGACAAAAAATGCTTCTGTTGTGCTTGGCTCTGCAACTCCGTCGGTTGAAAGTTATTATAATGCAAAAAAAGGCATATATAAGCTTTATGAATTAAAGAACAGAGCTGCGGGGGCAGATATGCCGGACGTTGCCGTGGTAGATTTAAGAGAAGAATTAAAACAGGGGAACCGTTCGATATTTTCAAGAAAGTTAAAAGAACTGATTGAAGACAGAATAAGAAAAAAACAGCAGATAATGCTTTTTCTTAATAAAAGAGGTTATGCCGGTTTTATTTCATGCCGTTCGTGCGGTTATGTCATGAAATGTCCACATTGTGATATTTCTTTGACAGCACATAATAATGGCAGGCTTGTATGCCATTACTGCGGATATCAGACTGGGTCTGTTAAGTTATGTCCCAAGTGTGGTTCAAGATATATCTCTGGATTTAAAGCCGGGACACAGCAGGTTGAGGAAATGCTGAAAAAAACATTTCCGGGAATAAGAGTTCTCAGAATGGATATGGATACAACATCAGGTAAGGATGGGCATGAAAAAATAATTTCAGAATTTGCAGCTCATAATGCAGATGTGCTTGTAGGCACACAGATGATTGTAAAAGGCCATGATTTTCCAGATGTTACACTGGTAGGTGTGCTTGCGGCAGATATGTCTTTGTATACAAGCGATTTCAGGGCAGGAGAGAGAACATTTCAGCTGCTTGTCCAAGCGGCAGGGCGTGCCGGAAGAAAAAATCTTCACGGTGATGTTATAATACAGACATATACGCCGGATAATTATAGTATTGTGGCTGCACAAAAACAGGATTATGAAATGTTTTATGATGATGAAATATCATTCAGGAAACTTATGGGATATCCGCCGGTAATGCATATGCTTGAAGTGAAAATTTCATCAAAGAATGAAGGAAATCTTGAAAAATCATGTGATGATATGAAAAAATTTTCAGACATGGCAGGCGATAAAAAGCTTTTTATAACAGGTCCCGTTGTTCCGCAGGTATATAAGCTCAATGATATTTATACACAGGTATTATATGTTAAGGCGGCTGATTATGAGAGGCTTACGCAATTTAAAGATAATATAGAAGTGCATGTAAAGGATAATATATTATATAAGAATGTAAGTGTACAGTTTAATTTTGATTAAGGAGGTAATGCATAATGGCATTAAGAAACATTAGAATACTCGGAGATGAGATTTTAAAAAAGCAGGCAAAAGAAGTTACAGAGATGACACCTAAGATTGAGGAATTAATCGATGACATGTTTGAAACTATGTATGATGCAAACGGGTGCGGACTTGCTGCACCACAGGTAGGAATAAGAAAAAGAATAGTTGTAATTGACTGCGGTGACCAGCCACTGGTACTTATTAATCCTGAAATTCTTGAGACAAGCGGAGAACAGACAGGTCAGGAGGGCTGCCTTTCTGTTCCCGGAAAAGTGGGCATTGTGACAAGACCTAATTATGCAAAGGTTAAGGCTCTTGACGAAAATATGGATGAAATAATTGTCGAGGGCACAGAACTTCTGGCAAGATGTCTCTGCCATGAAATAGACCATCTTAACGGAATAATGTATGTTGATAAAGCGGAAGGACCGCTTATGGATACAGAGGAGGCAGAAGAAAATTAATGAAAGTTGTATTTATGGGAACGCCTGATTTTTCAGTTGGTACATTAAAGGCAATTGTAGAAGCAGGACATGAAGTTGCAGCAGTTGTCACACAGCCTGATAAACCGAAAGGAAGAGGCGGTGCGATGAGTTTTTCAGATGTAAAGCAGGCAGCTATTGAACTCGGACTTTTAGTGCTTCAGCCGAAACGTGCAAGGGATGAAGAGTTTGTAAATGAACTTAGAAAGATAAATCCGGATGTTATAGTAGTAGTCGCATTCGGACAGATTCTTTCAAAAGAAATTCTTGATATGCCAAAATATGGATGTGTCAATGTTCATGCTTCACTTCTTCCAAAGTACAGAGGTGCATCGCCGATACAGTGGGCAGTAATTGACGGTTGTGAGTATTCCGGCGTAACAACAATGATGATGAATGAAGGAATTGATACC
>CDYY01027777.1_pt1 | contig 14587 bp, 12 predicted proteins | sample 480691 | NCBI WGS metagenome assembly CDYY01 (sample SAMEA3182107, study PRJEB8094) | gut metagenome | biome: human; feature: gut; material: Stool; isolation source: human stools | place: Canada | collected 2013-02-25
TGGCTACCCGTATTAGTTTTATGAATGATATAGCTAATTTATGTGAACGAGTAGGAGCTAACGTAGACCATGTACGTAAAGGTATTGGAGCCGATGTGCGTATTGGCCAGAAATTTCTTTATGCCGGTTGTGGATATGGCGGTAGCTGTTTTCCGAAAGATGTGAAAGCTTTAGTGCATACAGGCATCGAAAACGGCTATCACATGGAGGTGATTGAAGCAGTAGAGCGTGTTAACGATCGTCAGAAGAGCATTGTGTATGATAAACTGACTCGTTTGATGGGTGATGTAAAAGGTAAAACCATTGCTATGCTAGGTTTAGCCTTTAAACCTGATACAGACGATATGCGCGAAGCTCCCGCTTTGGTGGTTATTGATAAGTTGCTGAAGGATGGTGCTATCGTTAGAGTCTTTGACCCCATCGCTATGCTTGAATGCAAACGTCGTATTGGTGAGGTGGTAACCTACACTGAAAATCTATATGACTGTGCCGATGGCGCTGATGCGTTGTTGCTAATGACTGAATGGAGACAATTTCGCTTACCCACTTGGAACGTGATTCAGAAAGTAATGACTGATAAATACATTGTAGATGGACGTAATATTTGGAATCGTGCGGAATTGGAAGAGTTGGGATTTAGTTATACGAGAATAGGGGAAAAGTGATTTTTTATTCTTCATATTGAATAGCATAGATATTATAGTATAGCTGAATGATGATGACGCAGAGTAATAATAAAAGAATAGTTAAAAATACACTTTTCTTATATATTCGTATGTTCCTGATGATGGGCATAAGTTTATATACAAGTAGAATAATATTAGCTACATTAGGTGTAACAGATTATGGTATTTATAATGTAGTTGGCGGAGTAGTAACTATGCTTGGTTTTCTTACTGGTGCAATGAGTTCAGCAACTCAACGCTTTTTGTTAGTTAAATTAGGGATTAATGATGTGGAAGGACTTAGAACAACCTTTCATTCAGCTTTATTAATTCATTTCATTATAGCATTTATAGTATTATTCTTAGCGGAAACTATTGGGCTGTGGTTCTTGAATGTGCAAATGAATATCCCCGTCACAAGAATGGAAGCAGCCAATTGGGCCTATCAAGCAACGGTGATATCTTTTGCTTTTTCGTTATTCATTGTACCATATAATGCTTCTGTCATTGCTCATGAAAGAATGGGTGCCTTTGCATATATTGGAATATTTGATGCTGTAGCAAAGTTAGCGATTGCTTATCTATTATTAGTTATTGGTTATGACCATTTAATAGTATATTCAATTTTGTTGTTATTGGTAGGTATCATTAGTAATCTGCTTTATATTATATATGCTCGTACTCATTTTACAGAGTGTACAATGAACTTTTCTTTGGATAAAGAGTATTTTAAGTCCATAATGAATTTTGCGGGGTGGAATTTGATAGGAAATTTAGCATATGTCGTAAAATCACAAGGAATCAACATTCTTATTAATATTTTTTGCGGCCCGGCTATCAATGCGGCAAGAGGTATTGGATTTCAAGTGAATCAAGCTGTAACTTCATTTGTAACCAACTTCCAAATGGCTTTGAATCCCCAGATTACAAAGTCTCATGCACAGGGTGACATGGATTATCTTAATGAATTGATATTTAGAGGCACTTTGTATTCTTTCTATTTAATGTTGTTTTTATCGATGCCTATATTGGTGAATACTCATTTTATACTATCAATATGGTTGGTAGAAGTTCCACAATATTCAGTAGAATTTGTACAATTGGCAATTATTCTTTCTTTGTGTGATACGCTATATAGACCATTGCTTACTGCCCATTTGGCTACAGGAAAAATAAAAAATCTACAGATCATAGTAGGTGTTGTCAATCTCTTGAATTTACCTGTTTCGTATTTTCTATTGAAGATGGGATTTAATGTTTTATGTACGATGTGGGTTGCGATAGCCATATCATTAATTACTCTATTGTTGCGAATATTTTGTTATTGTAGTATCGAAGTGTTCCCTGTACTAAATTTTGTAAAGCAAGTTTTGCTTAGAGTATTGTTAGTTTCTCTATTTGCTATATTCTCAACATTTATTTTGCAATTTATGCATTCAGATGGCTGGTCATATTTCTTTTTATCTTCTTTCTATTGTGTTGTTTGTATCACAATAATCACCTATGTAATAGGGTTAGATAAAAGAACTAAAGATTTCTTGAAGAAAAAAATTAGAGTTATTATGTATCATGAGTAAGAAAGTAGTTCGAATTTTAAGATTGTTGATAGAGTTGAGGTATAAATATTTGTTTCAATTCTCCATTGTAATAGTGGAACGTGGATCTAAATTGGAAGTTGGAGAGAATACTAAGATTATTAAATCAAAGATTGTAGTCAAAAATCGACATAATTTGCAAATTGGCAATTCTTGTATTATAAAAAAATGCACTCTTTCCTTTTATAGTGATAACGGTTGGAGAGAATCATCAATAGGCAGTAATGGAAATTTCAATGGTGTATACCTACAAGCTTATGGTAGTTTCAAGTGTGGTGATTGGAATATTTTTGAGCAGAAAAGTAATACTCCGATGCTTACCGTTTTTAATGGGAGCTTAGATATCGGACATCATAATCGTTTTATGAATCGTTTTTGGATTCGTTATAATGCAAACGTAAGAATTGGTAATTATAATAACATCAATGAAAGATCTTGGTTGAGAGCTGATGAACAAATTACTATAGGTGATTATAATCAAATCTCTTATAATGTAATGATTTGGGATACTAATACACATAATATATATACACCATCAAAAAGAAGAGAGTTAACAGAAAAATATTATCCGTTTTTTGGATATGAATATGAAAAGCCTTCAACGAAACCTGTCAAGATAGGTTCTGATTGCTGGATTGCCCAAAATGCTGCAATATTAAAAGGAACAGAGTTGGAGGATGAAGTGATTGTAGGTTTTTGTACCATATTGTTAGGTACAAGTATCCCTTTCGGAACTACGGTGGTGAATAAGGTAGAATACCGATTTGTGTAAAATATAGACTTAATAGATATATGTGTTTAATTTAATTTATTGATTATGAGTAATTTACCCCCCCCGCCCCACCACACACATGCACACCCAACGCACGCCCACCCAGATTTTCGTTTGTGCTCCCTGTGTTTAAAGCAAAATATTTGTCTGAATCTATAGATAGCATATTGAATCAGACTATGAGTGATTTTGAATTGATTATCGTAAATGATCAATCTCCAGATGATATTGATTCTATAGTGTTTTCTTTTAACGATAGTCGTATTCAATATGATATAAATGAAAAAAATATAGGTGGTACGGATTTAATATTGAATTGGAATAAGTGTTGTCAAAAGGCTGTAGGAGACTATCTGATATTAGCGTCTGATGATGATGTTTATAGTCCTGATTTTTTAGATGAAGTTTCCTGTTTACTAGAGCGATTTCCTAAAGTTAGTTTGGTGCCTGGTAGAGTACGTTCTATTAATGAAGAAGGTGCAGAAGTAGAGAAAGATCATCTGTTTCCCATTTATATGCCACAAGATGATTTTTTATATTATGCATCACGTGGAATGATTTCTGTACAAGCCCAATATGTCTATAATCGTGAAAAATTTATGAAAAGAGGTGGATTTATAAATTTTCCTTTCGCATGGAATTCTGATGCGGCAACCGCTTATATGATGTCTGACGGAGGAGTATTAAGTACCCCTTCTATAGTATTCACGTTTCGTAAATCGTCCATTCATATCACTGGTGATGGCAGTATAAAAAAACAGGATAGTGAAATTGACTGCTGACTATCTATATTGGGGATGGGTTCATACATTCGTTTCACAACTATCTGTGAAAAATTATAAGACTAAGTTTTTTGAGGATGTCTCTTATCATAAATTGCAAATTCAATTTGATATTTTATTGTCTGGAATCCCTTTTTCAAAATTATCAGTATGGAGAAAATATTGTTTTCAAAACAAGTATCTTTCTCGTTCAAGAAAGATTAAGATATTTCTTCATGCTGTATTTTGTCAAATAACACATTCGTGATATGTTGTATGGTTTTGAAAATGCCTTTTATGATTCGGCATCTGTATATAAGTTAAAGGATACGAATCAGCGGGTTTATGTAAAAGATGTATTGGAATCATTGTCTGCTATCATGCCATCTTTTAAAGAATATCGTTTCTATTTTTTCTGTGCTACAGCAAACATAGAACCGGATTCCATGAATGATGCCTTTCCTCGTAAAATTCTTATTCAGTGGGAAGATCAATTAGGAACGGAACCATCTGTAAAGGTCATGTCTTCTTTTGTTTGTGTGTTTAAAACACATCTTCGGAAAAAAAGCGAAAAATATTCCAATTTGTTTTCTTATCCTTTGGGTATTCCTTATAAAATAAAGGAACAGCCTTTTGTTCCTATATTGGATAGAAAGTATAATGTTTTTTATTCTGGCAATTTGAATAAAAATCGAGTTCCTTTTTATGAAGCTTTAGCAAGGGGTAGATGGTCGATAAAAAGAAGGTTGGCTATTCCTATCTTAAAATTGGCAGCTAGATATGAATATGATAAAAAATGGAGAAATTTTTCATTAAGACTGAAAAGTTTAGTTTTTAAGATTGGTGCCACTCATTTTGATGATATTTTTGATGCATCGTATATTGAATTTACACGGTCTTTTGAGGCGGGATTGACTCCGGATAAATATGGAACGCTTTTGGCAAATTCTAAAATCATCTTATCGCCTAAAGGATTTTTTAATACTGAATGTTTTAGGTTTTATGAGGCACTTAGGCAAGGCTGTATTGTGATAACAGAAAAGTTGCCTGCTACTGCATATTATCATCCGGAGAATTATATAGAAGTGGAATCTTGGGATGGTATAGATAAATTAATTCAAGCACTTCTTACTGATGATAGTAGGATGGAGAAACTCTCTTTGAAAGGAAGAATATATTATCAGAATACTCTTTCTCCAATGGGAGTCGCAAAATATATTGTTTCTAAAATTAATGTATATTGATTCAAACAATCTTTACTATTTAATTATGCGTATAGAATCACTTGATATTTTAAAAGGGATAGGTATTATCCTTGTGGTAGTTGGTCACATGATTGGGAATCAACTATATATCCGTCCATGGATATATGCATTTCACATGCCTCTTTTTTTCATGCTATCGGGATACTGCTTCAATATAGCGAAGCATCCTCAATTGCTACCGTTTGCTGTAAGTAGGGTTTGGACACTTCTCGTTCCTTGTGTTCTATATACGGTGGTTAGTCTTGTAGTTTCTCCGGAATATATTTGTGAAGGGAGATATTATGAACTGAAGATATTGCTTCCCGGCGCACTTTGGTTTCTTCCAATATTATTTATGGTAGAAGTTCTAGGGTATAACGTGGCTCGCTTTAAGGGGAAGGTAAAAATATTTATCATATTACTGTGCGTGGTCTTAGCTGCTTGCTTTCGTTTTTGGGAATTCCCTTTAACATATAGGCTTATTCAAATTCCAATGTGTCTTTTGTTCTATCTAATAGGAAATTCATTGAGAAAATATGCTATTGTTGAGAGGTTTTTGATGAATAGCAATTGGATGCCTTTGTGGAAATATTGTTTGTTGGGTTTGTCGTTGTGTGTTTTGACTTATGTATATGTGAGAACTGTCGGCGTAGCTTCGTTCTCGGTTTTTTCTATGAAAAGAATGCCTAAATTAGGAAATGTATTGATATATATAGGTAGAAATACATTGATAATTATGTCTGTTCAGGGTATATTTATATCATTAGCTGATTATTTTTTGCGTCCATTGATACCGTCGTTTGCTATCGGTAAGTTAGTTCAGTTTATTTTTGTATTTTCCTGCTGTTTGATAATGATACCACTAATCAATAAATACATTCCTGTACTAGCCGGTAAAGGGATAAAACATCGTTCACTTTAATTAAATATGTTTCTTTCAGTTATTATTCCTGTATACAACGTAGAACCTTATTTGCATCGTTGTATTGATAGTGTCATAGCCCAAGATATGGGTGATGAAATAGAATTGCTGTTGGTGGATGACGGTAGCAAAGATGCATCGGGGGCAATATGTGATGAATATGCATCGAAGTATAGTTGGATTCATGCCTTTCATATTCCCAACGGAGGAGTAGGCAATGCGCGTAATTATGGTATTGAACATGTTCAAGGTGAATACTTTACTTTTATAGACTCGGATGATTTTCTTGATCCCGGTCTTTATAAAGAAGTGTTGAGATTGCATCGTCAAAATCCTTCAGATGTATATGTATTTGGTTATAAAGATTATCCTATCGACGGCAGCGGTGGACATGTGTTGAAACAATGTCGGTGTGACAATGCCGAATCGTTGGCGCAGTTATATTTGGATATGAAACGGAACTATCTGATGTTTCCGGTTGTCAACAAATTTTTTAATTTTGTTGACAACCGGAATTCCCGGTTGTCAACAAATCTCCACTATTTTGAGGATTGCCTCTTTGCTCTTGATTGTCTGGGCAGAGCAAAATCTGTAGGAGTGATTGACCAGATTGCTTATAATTATGTGCATCATCCGGGAGAACATTTAGGTGGAAAATATACCGAGCCTAGAGTGATTGTCGAAGTGGCACGTGAATTGAAGAGGCGAAGTGACTTACTTCCTCAAAGTGATGAACTGACTCAATATACAATTCTTGAATATTATAATAACATGCTTCATGCGGTTGATAGCAGCCGTGGCATAAAGCAAAGATTACAATATATACGCATACTTTTGAGAGAAATCGAAACACTTGGTTTCAAGACTGAATTCAAGAAGTATCTAGGCAGGAGAAAGATGCTGATACGGTTCTCCACTCCTGTGAGTGTACTTTTGATGTGTCTCTTACGTAATTTAATCCTAAAATTCAGATGATATGTATCAAAATTATAAAGTTGTAGTGAATACGGCTGCAGGTCGCCGCCGTTATATGCAATATTTGGTTCCTCCCATTTTGAATGCTGATATTGTAGATCGGTATGATATATGGGTTAATACTCACAATATGGTGGATATTGAGTTCTTTAAAAAGCTTGCGAAGAAATATCCGAAAGTTAATTTGGTGTGGCAACCGGACGGAGTCGTTAATGGTATTGCGAGCATTAATGCATTTTATCGTGATTGTTGTGACAAAGATACTATTTATATGAAACTTGATGATGATGTGGTATGGTTTGAACCGGAATTATTCGAGAAGATGGTAAAGTTTCGTGTGGATAATCCAGAGTATTTTTTAGTATCACCGCTCGTAATCAATAACGCTTTGTCTACTTATCTTTTACAGGTGCATAATAAAATCAAGTTGGATAAGTATTATATGAGTATCTGTATGGAGAGGACTATTAGTTTGGACGGTTGGTTTGCAGCGGATTTGCACAATTGGTTCATGGAGAAGTATCTTACTACTGGTAAGTATCAAGAGTTATATGTTGGTAAACATCCTATGGCAATGGGGCGTTTTTCAATCAACTGTATTTTATGGTTTGGTGGTGAAATGGCTGAATTCAAGGGCGAAGTGCCTGGAGATGATGAAGAGTTTTTGAGTTGTATCAAGCCAACTCAACTAGGCAAAGCTAACTGCTTTAATGGTGATGCGCTGATTGCTCATTTCGCTTTTGGAACTCAACGGGAAGGACTCGATAAGATGGATATTCTGAATCGATATGGTAATATATTGCATGAATTATGGAAGCAAGATGAAACAATGCGTAAGATCGATGTTTCTGTACAACAAATGATGGAGGAAGTGGAAACGCGTGAGGATGAATTGAGCGCTCTTCCATCTCCATACAGGCATGTGCCTAAAGAAAGAGAAACTTTTGCAATGCGTTGGGGAAAGAAACTGCCGGAAAAGGTGAGGTGCGCCATCAGAGAGTTGCAACGTAAACGGCAATATAAATTCATAGAGAGATGAAAAATACGATAAAAAAAGTAATGCCCATGCGGCTTGTTACTTTGGTCAGATGTGTGAAGAGCCATCGTGCTGAAGGTAAAATGGACATGATACTTGGAGGTTTAAAGGATTTTCAGTGTCAAAAGTGGGTGTATTCGCACGCTAAGGATGAAGAGACAGCCTATCTTGAACAGTTGGAAAAGATATGCCGTAAGATTGAAATCGATGAAAACAATTATTTCTTTTATCCATATTCCAAGACGCTTCACCGCTTTTTCCCCACGCACGCTATGAACATTTTAAGCATTACTCCGGCTTATGAAGAGGTGCTTGCGACAGACTTTGCTGCAATGGGAGAAAATAGAGTGGTGCGAGCGTTGAAAATCTTAGTTGACAGAGTGACTGAAAAGCAATCTTGCGTAGTGCGTTTTATGGAGGTGACACGCCTTTGTAGGCGTGTCTTGTATCCTTCTGATTCTTTCGAGGGAGCACTACAGAAAATTCTGTTTTTTCATGCGATGCTTTGGCAAATGGAGCATGGGCATAATGGCCTGGGGCGATTGGATATGGCTCTGTTCCCTTACTATAAGAAAGATATTGAAGAGGGGCGGCTTACGAGAGAAAAAGCTGAAGTCATTCTTCGGGAGATGATTGCTCTTATCGGATCGCAGACGCATCAAAAAAGCGCTACACTTTATGGAGATACCGGACAATATATCCTTTTGGGAGGTTTCGATAAAGAAGGTCGGAATGTGGAGAATGAGTTGACTCACCTTTTTCTGGGAATATTCGCCACACTTTCCATTCCTGATCCAAAACTGATTTTAAGAGTAAATAATCATACATCAAAGTCTGTCTATGACGCTACTGCCCGGTGTTTACTCAAAGGGAATGGGTCACCTCTGATTTTGAATGAGGATAAGGTGATACCTCTGATGGAGAGGTTTGGCTATGCTCCGGAAGATTGTTACAACTTAGGGACTAGCGCCTGTTGGGAGCCGCTAATCCTAGGGAAGAGTTTTGACCAGAATAATAATCTTAACAGTATTTCTCCTTTGAAAGCTGTCAATAATGCTATAATGATGGCGTCTTCTTATACAGCGGACTTTGAAGCCTTTATGCGGTTGTTTGAACAATGTCTGGAAGAGAATATCAGAAGTTGCGCTCACGACTTGGTAATGGATTGTTCTCCTTTGTTTACATTGTTGTTTTCGGATGCCACGAAGTCGGGAAAGGATATCAGTAAGGGAGGAGCGAAGTATGCTTATCATGGAATGTTAGTGGTCGGTTTGCCTAATACCATCAATGCTTTGCTTAATATAAAGGAACTGGTGTTTAAGCAAAAGTTACTTACTCTTAAAGAGTGCAAGGACGTGATAGAGCATAATTTTGAAAACGCGGCGGATCTTAGGGGCTTGCTTCAGTCGCAACCTCTCAAGTTTGGGAAAGTTGATGACAGTGTTTTGCGATTAACTAATCGGGTGAGTGATAAAATTGAATCAGTTGTTTCGAATATTCGCATCAATGGAAGGCGGGCAAAAGTGGGGTTTAGCTCACCCAACTATATTTCTCAAGCATTTGATATAGAAGCGTCTATGGATGGGCGTCGTTCGGGTGAACCTCTCTCTACGCATATATCGCCGGTTGGGAAAAATATTGATATTGTGGAGGTTATCAACTTTGCGTCTTTGATGAATTATGAGGGTTGTCGTATCAATGGAAATGTGGTGGACTTTATTATACCTGCGGCTTTTAATAGGCATGTGGATAAATTGAGCGAACTGTTGAATGACAGTGTGCAGCGTGGATTATACGAACTTCAGTTGAATGTGTTGGACAAAAATACATTAATTGATGCACGAAATCATCCGGAAAAGTATCCTAACTTAGTTGTTCGTGTATGGGGATTTAGCGCATATTTTAATGAACTTCCGGATGAATATAAAGTAAACCTAATAAATCGGGCAGAGGCGTATGAGTGCTGAACGGCAATTATTGGTAACAGCTGTTCAAAGAATGACTTTAGATGATGGAAGCGGTTTACGTACAACTGTGTTTTTTAAAGGGTGTCCTCTTAAGTGTCCTTGGTGCTGCAATCCGGAGACTCAATCCAGCAAACCTGAAACTTTTTACAATGAAGAAAGATGTGCAGTTTTTAAGGGGAGTAAATATTGTGGTAGTTGTAATGATGTTTTTAATTTGGAAAACACTTGTCCTTTTGGTGCGAGGGAATCTGTGGGCGAATGGTTTGCTTTGGATCAACTTAAAGCCAAAATTGAAGCGAGTGGGTATCGGAGGGTCACCTTCTCCGGAGGTGAGCCTTTGTTACAAGGTGAAAGTCTCTGTGCATTGATAAGAAGCTTGAAAGAGGAAGAATATAATATAGCAGTGGAAACCGCACTTTCTGTCCCCCCTCTTGCAGAAATGTTCCAGTGGGTGGATGAATGGATTGTTGATTTGAAATTTCAATCTCCTTATTATACTTTTTTCCCTACTATAAAATTATCTAATGCAACTTACCGATTGGTTGTATTTGCAGAACTGCTAGATAATATCGATTGGCTATCTTGGCTTGTCGAACAATTAAAGAACTATTCTGTAAACTCTATAGAATTATTGAGCTATCATACGTTGGGACACGCAAAATATCAACGATTGAAACGTTGCTTCTCAACATTTACGACTCCGACAGCAGAGGATATTTCAAGAATATCATCCGCACTTGTTGAAGCTGGTATAAAAACAAGATATTTACATATATGAAACAGTATGATTATTTGATAGTGGGTTCCGGACTTTTTGGATCCACTTTTGCCTGTATGGCTAAACGACAAGGTAAGAAATGTTTGGTCATTGATAAGCGTCCACAGCTGGGTGGCAATCTTTATTGTGAAAATATAGAAGGAATAAATGTTCACCAATATGGAGCGCATATCTTTCATACTTCAAACAAAGAAGTGTGGGATTTTGTCAACTCTATAGTGGAGTTTAACCGATATACCAATTCACCGGTGGCTAATTATAAAGGCAAACTTTATAATCTTCCCTTTAATATGAATACCTTCTATCAGATGTGGGGCGTGACAACTCCTCTTGAAGCTGAAGCTAAATTGGAGGAACAGCGGACGGAAGCAAAAGTTGCTCTTAATGGTCGTGAACCTGAAAATTTGGAAGAACAGGCGCAGCTTCTTATTGGAAAAGATATTTATGAAATACTCATCAAGGGATATACTGAAAAACAATGGGGACGATCTTGTACAGAATTGCCTGCTTTTATCATTCGTAGATTGCCGGTACGTATGGTATTCGATAATAACTATTTTAATGACAAATATCAAGGAATTCCAATCGGTGGCTATAATAAACTGATTGCTGGTCTATTGAATGGTGTAGAGTGTCGTCTGAATTGTGATTTTGGGGAGAATCGTGAAGAACTGACAGCTCTTGCCGATAAGATTGTTTATACAGGTGCGATAGATGAGTTCTATGGTTATCGTTTGGGGCGTTTGCAATATCGCACCGTATCTTTTGAAACAGAGATCTATGATACTGCCAACTATCAAGGTAATGCTGTAGTGAATTATACTGACCGAGGAGTACCCTATACTCGTATCATTGAGCATAAACATTTTGAGATGTTTGGTCAGCAACTTTTGGATTGTCCGAAAACTGTAGTTAGCAAAGAGTATTCTACAGAATGGAAACCTGGTATGGAGCCCTATTATCCAGTAAATGATACTCTAAATAATGATTTAGCCGATAAATATCGTGCATTAGCAGCTCACGAAAAAGATATCATCTTTGGAGGTCGATTGGCTGAATACAAATATTATGATATGGCTCCTATTGTGAAAAGGGTTTTTGAAATAGTTAAATCACAAGGTTTATAAAATGAAGAAATACATACTTATTATTAAAACTATAACAAATGATAAACTTAGTAAATCTTTAATAGGTGGTGGAGCAAGTGTTAAGGCTCCTCAAGATATACATAAAATTGCTTTACAAAATGGTTATGAAGAATATCCTATCATTTTGAGAGGGTATAAGAATAAGCTACTTTTTATTGTTGTTTTATTCCTAAAAATGATTCGTCTTGCTATCAATTTACCTAATGGTGCAACATTGTTGATTCAGTATCCAAGTTTAAATCCTAAAATGCTTTATTTTATTCTTCCTTTCTTGAAAAAAAAATATCTGATAACATTGTTGCATGATATTAATTCTGTAAGAGAAAAAGGGGAGCTATCGGGCTTTGAGAATAAGGTTTTGTCAAATTTTGATGAAATAATTGTGCATACACCTGAAATGCAAACTTATTTTGAGCAGCGATTGAGACCGGGTATTAAATATCATTATTTAGGTTGTTTCCCTTATATTGCAGTCCCAGATAAAGAAGCACGTCAGTTAAGTAAGCAGGTTTGTTTCGCAGGTAATATAGATAAGAGCGTGTTTTTTAGTGATTTTGTTTTTGAGAATAAAGATTTAGATCTTATAGTATATGGTTCTTGTTCCTCAAATAATGCTATGAAGAATAAATATGAGTATAAAGGAGTTTTTAAGCCTGATATAATTGGTCACTTAGAAGGGAGTTGGGGACTTGTTTGGGACGGAGATTCCACAGAAACCTGCTCTGGTACATGGGGGAGTTATCTTAAAATTATTGCACCTCATAAATTTTCGTTATATGTGTTAGCTGGATTACCATTAATAGTATGGAAGGATTCGGCGATGGCGAAATTGGTAGAGATGAAGAATATTGGTATTACCGTGACATCGCTTTCAGAGATTTCTGCTAGAATTTCTGCTGTTTCAGATAATGATTATAAAGAATATTGTGCTAATATTCTAAAATTCCAGCCAGTTCTATTGAAGGGTGAAAATGTGTGTTTGTAGAACATTGGGTATTATAGCCATATAGGAATGCATAATTTCTAGTAAATTTTATTATTATATGTTGGGTCTTAGCTTGGTAATAATTAATCGTGATATTAAGGAATATTGTTTTCCTTCCTTAATGGCTTTTTTTCTTATTTGTTCAAATTCAATTATTTTTCCTGGTATATATACATTACTCATTGCATTTGGGTATGTGGCATTTTACAAAATTAGATATGGAACCTTTACCATTAAATATTCAAAACTAAATATCTTATTTCTTTTAGCCTGCTATATTTCTGTATTTTCAAATTTATATATCGATTATCGCATTCTTATGTTTACTGGGATGATGCTTATTTGTGCACCATTTTATGTATCTAAAAAAGTCTTCTTATTTGAACGCAAAATTTTATCTGTAATTTTATTATTTTTTCCTGTTGTATCAATGATAGCTATGTATTGCTATCTAAAAGGCATAAATGCCTTTGCACAGGAGGGGGTACATATTGACCTCTCTTTTTCGGCTATTTATTATCATCCTATGTGGTTAGCTCCTATTGCAGGATTAGCTAATGTTATTTTGTTGTGGTGTCTATTTCAGTTACAAAATAAATGTTTCAGATGTATTGTGTTGTCTATTTTGTTACTGTCTATTTATGTCACTGTTGTTGCTGCATCTCGTACTGCTCTTTTTGCATCCGTGATAACTATGGTGTTATACATTGTATACAATGCAAGAAATGTTAAAAAAATAATATTGTATTTGTTGGTTATAGGATTTCTTGCAACAATATCGATTCCTGTATATCTTGAGCATTCAACTCAAATACAAAATAAGTTTGAAGGGGGAAAAGGTGAAAAATATGGTTCTCGCTCTGCCCATTTTGGAGAGGGGTTTGAAAAATTAAATGAATCTCCTCTTATTGGAAGTGGATTTGCAACGGCTTGGTATAGAGGCGTACTTCATAAAGGTCGATTGGAGAGTGGTAGCGGATGGTTGTCTATATTATTTCAATTAGGTGCCCTAGGTGCAATAATAATGTTATTCATTCTAAAGAAAGTAACTCGAGTTTTTAAATATATTAGACATGATCGAAGGTTACAATTGTTTGTTATTTCTTTACTTTTTCTGTGTTTGCATTCTTGTTTTGAGGGGTATTTATTAACTGTCGGTTATTATATAGGTTTTGTATTTTGGCTTCTAATTTCTCATATAATATGTTATCCGGATATGGTGAAGAAGTACAAATTAAATTTTGAATCATGAAAATGTTTTCTTTGGATACTTTTGTTTACAGTGTATTGTTCTTTTGTATTGATTGTGATGGGTTGAATCTATTTAAAATATTTAATATCATTCTATCTTCATTCAGTTGATGTTCATGTGTTAATAGCTTATTTGTTATGATCTTTTTTATTTGCAAAATCTTGTATTGAAATGAACTTATTTTTTTTCCAAAATTGTATTAGTCCGCATCAGATACCTTTTATCGAAGAACTGTCAGTTTTTACAGATGTTGATAGGGTAGTGGTGATAGCTCCTCGTGTGGATTACGATGATCGAAAGCTGATGGGATGGAAAGCTTCTAACCTGCTTAAAGTAAGTAATGTTGAGTTTATTATTGCTTCTTCTGTTGATCAGGTGAAAAAGTTATATGAGTCATGTAAAGGTGAGGATACCTATTGCTTCTTTTCAGGGTTCTTCGTCAAATTTGGTGGTAAATTCTTTATCTCTTTATTTCCAAGTTAATAAT
>CDYY01051300.1_pt1 | contig 14426 bp, 8 predicted proteins | sample 480691 | NCBI WGS metagenome assembly CDYY01 (sample SAMEA3182107, study PRJEB8094) | gut metagenome | biome: human; feature: gut; material: Stool; isolation source: human stools | place: Canada | collected 2013-02-25
GTTCCTTCCTCAAGCAGTTTCTCGTACATCACCAGACCTCCCGTTTCTGCGTGCAGAAGCTTTATACGGTTTTTCAGCCTGTTGATAAAAATGTACACATCTCCATTCCGGACATCCCCGTTCATTTTTTCCCGGATCAGACCGCTCAAGCTGAACATGCCCTTACGCATGTCGGTACTGCCGGGGCATAAAAAGTAACGCGTGGAGTCGTTCAGGCAAAACATGTTCCACACAGTTTAGTGAGCAGGCTCAAAGCGGCTTTACAGCCACCCGTGCCCTTAAATTTCATTTTAATCCCGTTGGGAAGCTCCAGGGATATTTCCGAGTTGTCAGTACATTTACCGGAAGTTTTCTCTGTCTTTTGCGGACACAAGGCAGGTTGGGACTGAAACGTTGGTGCAGATACATTGTTGTTGTCTATGCTTATCGGAACAAAACCATCCATGCCAGCTGTGGGAACACTTCCGGATTTAAGCTCCTCGTCCGAGATATTGAAACGTGAGCGCCAGTCGTAAAACTGGGAACGGTTATATCCTTCATTCGCACAAAAGTCCTTTACCGTTAAGTTGCTTTGGCGTTGTCGAAGAAGAATATGGAAAAACTCCTCCCTTGTCATATATTTTGCCATAAATCCTTTTTGCACACAAAGATAAGCGGGAAAGGATATTATGACAAGATGTATTTGCTCAACCGCTTACATTGGTTTGAACACTGTCCGGCTCATCGTCATTATTTTTCTTGCCTCTGTGAAAAAGTCCCATGTTTTTTATTTAATTACTTGATTTGTTGTCTTTAATGAGCACCAATCTTGACAATGTCCGGCTTACAGCTTCCATATTTACACTGGAGTCTATATTATTATTGACAATGCCTTGATGCCAAAACCAATATGGTGGATTCTCCGTGTGTTCCATCACGTCCTCCTTTTTTATTGGGGTTATACTTCGGTTAATGTTCGTTGCGGGCGGAACATTTCCGTCCGCAACGGCTTACTGCTTCCTCAAAGTAGGCAATGCTCCTTTAAGTTCGTAACGCCACTTTGAGCCTGCGTTCTGCAAGGCGGTGTTCATGGCATCAACGGCTTTCTGCCAGGTAACGACAGAGCCGTCCACCTTCGTGGCTTCGGTGCTTTTCTTATTGTAGCCGATACCTTGTTCATGATTGTTCTTCCAATAGCAGGCGGTCATCACGTTGGCGTAGTTATTTCCCAAAAAACCGCCGATATGTACATAGCCAGTGCTACTACCCGTACTGGTTACGTTGCCCGTGGCATAGCAGGCAAGGAGGCTGCTTCCTGCGTTCATTCCCACCAGACCGCCGCCAGCGATATTCTTTTTGGAGGCCATTTCTATGATCACGTTGCCTGTGGCATAGCAAGCGGTCAGGGTGGCACTCGAATTCGTCTGACCTGCCACGCCGCCGACATCGACCGTTCCCTTCACTGTGGCAGAGGAGCTGCATCCGGTGATGGAACCGCCTATTTGAACACCCACCACACCGCCGACATACACCGTGCCGCTGACGCTGCCCGACACCGAGCAGTTTTCAATGGTGCCCCAGCCAGATCCTACCACGCCGCCAATACTGCCGCCATATATTTGATTGCTTGTTATCTGTACGCCCTCCATCACCACGTTCTTCACCGTACCAGCTCTATTGAGCCAGCCGAACAGACCCGCATATTCGTCATTTGTCGTAAAGGTCAGCCCCGTAATGGTATGGCCGCCACCGTCGAAGGTGCCTTTGTATGAGTTGTCGTAGTCTGTGCCTATCGGTGTCCAGTCTTTGCCTGTGAGGTCAATGTCTGTGTCGAGGGTAATGTTAATGTCGCTCTTACCTCCGTTCACTAATTTGGCTATATTCATCAGACCATCGGCGGAGGTCACGGTGTAGCTGCCGTTGCTCTCTATGGTATAGCCCAGGTCTTTTGCCGCAGCGAGGGAGACGGTGTAGGTATATTCACCGCCCGCCTGCCAGTCGGTAGCATTCTTCATCTTATAAACGAAGGTCTTGCCGTTGGTGAAGGTGCAGGTGATAAAGGTAGTGCCAGCTGCCACATTTTGCGGGGCTACGATGGCGGTGTAGGTGTTGCTGCCCTTGTCATACGGGACGATTATATCCGGGTTGTCGCCTTCGGTGGAGAGGCCCGTCAGCTGCACGGATGCCAGCCCCTCGGTGTAGTCCGTCAGAACGATGGTCACCCGTGCCGTGCGGTGGGTGAAGCGGAGCGTGGGGCTACCGTAGGTCACCGTCTGTCCGTCGGCTACGATGAGGTCGCTGCCCTCAAAGTCTTTCTGGGCACTTTGGTTGGCTTTTACCTTTACCGCAGGCGGAGTTGTCTCGCCAGCGGTGTAGGGCCACCACGCCGTGACGGTGATGTCGTTGTGGTTGGTCCAGTAGTACGGGTCGGTGGAGGTCAGTGTGGCGCTGGTGGGGTCGGCGGTGGAGGGCGTCACGTTGTACGTCTTCACCATGCCGTCCATCATGACTGCCACGCTCTGCACACCCGTCCAATTGCCATCCGCTGGGGCACGGGTGCCGGCGGTGGCTGTCGCGGCGGGGTTCAGCCCCGTGGCGGTGAAGACGATGGGTGTGCCTTCCGCCCCTTCTGGTAGGAAGCCCGCTTCGTCCTGTGTGCAGGCGGCAAGGCCGAGCAGCAGGGCGATGGCTGCGGATATATGGATGGTTGTTCGTTTCATGATGCGTGTTGTTTAGGGGTTGTTATTGTTTCTTTTGCAGTACGGGCAGACCGTCTGTGCCGAGTGCCCACTGGTAGTCATTGTCGGTGAGGGCGATGTTCATGCCGTCGACGGCTGTCTGCCATTTCACGGTCGCGCCGTCCACCTTCGTGGCATCTACCGTTCCTCCAAAATTACGGAATTCTCCTCGCTCGGCATTGCCTCCCCAATAACAGGAAGTTATAGTATTGTAGTTGAAACGCACTATAGCTCCAGATTCATAATCTTTCAATGTGCCGTCAAACCAGCAAGCTGTGATACTGCCATAATTTAAATCGGCTATACCACAAGTTCTACCATATGCAGAAATTTTTCCCGTCACAGAGCAGGCAATGATTTGACCATTATTTTGATCCACTATTCCAGCTGCTGATCCATTATTGCCATATAGATTCACATCTATGAGTTGTAGGTTCTTTATCACACCACGTAAATTTAATAACCCAAAAAGTTCAGTAGTCGCTGCTGAAAAGTTTAATCCCGTAATGCGGTGTCCCTGCCCATTAAAGACGCCGGAGTAACCTGGCCATGTGCCTATCTGTGTCCAATCCTTACCCGTCAGGTCGATGTCGGCGGTGAGGGTGCAATTTATCGATTCGTCCTTTTGTGCGGCTTTGTTCCATGCCAGCAGGCCGTCGGCGTTATAGACCGTGTAACTGCCGTCGTTCTGTATAGAATAGCCTAAATCCTCAGCCTCGCCGCTTTCGCCGCCACCGTCAGCCCAGTCACCGATGGTGCAACCCTCTAACGTCAAGCCGGTGGCGTTCACCTTGACGGTGTATTTATAGCGGTTGCCAGCCTCTAATACGACGTTGTTCTGCGGACGGAAGTAGAAGGTGCCGCCGCCGAGTTCCACCCGGATGAACGGCTTGCCTGCCGCAACGGTCTGCGGGGCGGTCAGTGCCTCGTAGGTGTTGCCGCTTGCGTTGTAAGTCTTGATGGCGGTCGGGTTGCCGTTATCGGCGGACAGGCTCACGAGGCTCACCGTGGCACCGGTGACGCTCGTGAATCCCGTGCCGGGCTTCAGTTCGATTGTCACGCGTGCCGTGCGGTGGGTAAATTCAAGAGTCGGGTTGTTAAATTCCACCTTCCGGTTCTCAGCAGAGATGAAGTCGCTGTTCTGGAAGTCAGCCAGTTTGCTTTGGTCTTCGGCCACCTTCACGGCAGGCATCTGTGTGATGTTTGTATCATCCAAGGGCCACCATGCCGATATGGTAATCGGGTCGCGGCTGGTCCAGTAGTACGGGTCATTCTCGCGTGAAAGCGTGGCACTCTTGAAATCGGTAGAAGCCGTTACGGTGTATTCCTTTACCGCATCGCCCATCTTGAGTGCCACGGAAGTGACGCCCTGCCAGTCGCCGTCCACAGCGGCACGGGTGGAAGGGGCTGCCAGCGGCGTTGCTTCTACGGACAATCCGGTGGCACGGATGACGACGGGGTATTCACCTTCGGGCAGACGGTTATCGCCAGCAAGTTCGTCCTGCGTGCAGGCGGCGAGGGCGAACAGCAGTGCGGTGGCTGCGGGGATAAATAATCTATGTCTCATAATTCTTCATTCTAATCGATTAATTATTAACATCCTACAGGTCAGCACCCACATCTCCACCGTCTATATCGTTCCACTTTGCAATGGTGGCTTCGCTGACTTCAAGGACTTTGTTGCGTACCTTGACGGTATAGGTATAGTTGTTGCCCGCCAGCAGTGCGCCATCGGGCATGGTGAGTGTGGCATGATATTCCTGACCTTTGTAATTCACAACCAACGGCAGGGATGCAACTGTCTGCGGGAAGAGGATGATCGATGACGTGAGATTGCCGTCTGCCAGATTCATGGTCAGTTCTCCGGTCTGTGCCCCGTTGTCTGCGGTGGCAATACCGTCGGCCGTGTTGAACGTACCGGTGAGTAACAATCCGTCCAGCGTGTAACGTTCAGGCTTGACCACGCTGAAATTCACGCCGTCGCCCGCCTCGAAGGTAAGGGTTATCTGGCTCATGCGGTGGTGGAAGGAGTTGTCTTCACCGCCTTTGGCGGTTTTGTCGGTGAAGCTTACTACCGGGTTGTTTTTGTCTCCCGTGGCTCCTGAAGCAAAGAGGAAGTCGATGGCAGGCTGGTTCTGCTGCGCCGTGGCATCGGTCGTGGCTGCGAGGATGCCTCCCGCCGCGTTGTACGGATAGTAGGCGCGGAAAGTATGGGTCTTTGTATCTTCGATATAGATAACCTTTCCTTCTGCCTCAAATTTCCCGTTTTTCAGGATGAAAGGCACGTTGCCGTACTGGGAATCGTTGCCGATGTCGGTGATGCCGATACGGTCGTCGGCAGTCCAGGTGGTTCCGCTGGCGCGGGTGGCGGGGGCGATGTTGGCGGTAAACTGGGCGGCCACGGGGTCACCGTTCAGGTTCTCGTTGTCGTTGTTGCAGGCTACCAGTGCGAGGGCGAGCATCGCAAGTGCAAAAAATCTTGTCTTCATTATATCTGTCATTTTATTAGTTACAAGTCGGCATTTACATCATCACCTTTCACTTCTTCCCAGCCGTTGATTTCGGTTCCGTCCACTTCCATGCCTTCGGGAGTCTCAACCAGCGTTCCGCCGAGGGTCAGCGATTCGCCCTTTCCGGTGTTGAACTCCTTGAGGGCTTCCGTAAGGTCGCTTTTCAGCGTGGTGGGGGTCGGGTTGCCGTCAGCATAGCGGATTTCACCCGTCAGCAGTTGTTCCGTGCCGGTCACACCCAGCAGCCGCACCGTGGCTTTCCACTTGCCGGCATCGTCACCTTCGGTAATCTTGGTGAAGGGCAGCACGACGTTCGAAGCGGCTCCGTAGGTATCGGTAGCGAAGTCGAGTGTTCCGGCTGCACCCGTCAGATGGGCAACAATCTCCGTGATGCGTCCGGCGGCATCACCAGTAGGTTCGACGACAAGCGTCAGTTCGCGTACCTGCTGCTTCATTGCGGCGGTCAGCGGATAGTCCTTGTCTTTCTCGATGGTCACCTGTTCCGTATAGGTGAAGAACCATCCCGGGGCATTGTTCACAAAGGCATCCGTGCCTGCCCGGGTTCCCGTGGCTGCGGCAATGGTGGCTGTGGTGCCGTTCACCGTGATTCCTTCAGCCGGGTTCCACACCGCAAGGGTGTAGCTGCCCGGAGCAAACAGATGGTCGGGGGTATGGGTGGCGGAAGTCTCCGTACCCGTATAGTCACCCATGGTGACCGTCCATGTGGCAGGTATGTCGATACCCTCACCGCGGGCCGACCAGTCGGCTGTCACCGCAATCTTCCCGTAGTCGGGATGCGGCGTGTCATAAAGCGTGTCCTTCACGCAGGAAGAGAGCAGCACGGCGGCTGCCATTCCCATCATATTTATATATTGTCTTGCTTTCATATTCTATTCCTCCGTGTTAGAATAACTTCCATACCAATGTCACACCGGCATTGATGGGGCCCCACCAATCTTTTGTTTCGTTGCCGCGGCGTACACGTACACCGTCGATGACTTCATATTTTTCGAAATCGGCATTCAGGTAGCCCAAACCGAGGTTGAAATCAAGAGCCAGTGCCTTGTTCAGCCGCAGCTGGTAGCCGGCGGTGATGCCGCCACCCATCAGGTCGCCCTGCTTGCCTGTTTCGGAGAGCTTGTAGTTGAACTGTCCGGCCTTGAACAACGCGCCCAGATACCAGGCTTTCTTCTCACCCATATAGTAACGCACTTCCGGAGCCACTTCCCAGAGTGCATAGCGGCGGTCCTTGTCGCTCCACGTCCATGAAGTCCACGAGCCGTTTACGGCAATGCCCCACGACGGGCAGATGCGCCATTCCACGCCAAGGTCGGGTGTCAGGGTAGCCCAGCGCAGCAGGTTGGCACGCAGGGAGAGATGATAATCAGTTGTGATTTTGGTTTCCGACGGCGTGTCGGCAAGTGTATTTTGTTGAGCGGCTTTCTCAGCTTCTGCCTTTTCAGCGGCAAGTCGGGCTTCTTCCGCCTTGCGTTGCTCTTCGGCAAGCCGTTCCTGCTCGGCACGCTTCTCGGCTGCCAGTCGTTCGGCTTCCGCCTTGCGTCGTGCTTCCGCTTCCGCATCCGTCACGGCTGTTTCCTTTACCAGTACCGTCAGGCGCACGGTAACAAAATCACCCTCAGTCGCATGGTTGCGGGTAATGAAATTCTCCTCTTTTATTTCCGCGCGTGTAATCAGTTCGGATTTTACTCGATTGGCACGGATCTTCGCCGTTGCAAGGTTCTCGGCTTCACTGCTCTGCGAATTGCAGTATCCGTCAACCAGTAGCGGCAGTTTGCCGTCAAGAATTGTTGCTTTGTTGTTTTCGATACATTCCAACAGGCGGGCAAGTTCCGTGTCATTGCCATTCCAAGGCACGTAGAACATGTCCTTCTGCGTAACGAACCGGAAGGTGTAAACTGTGTCTGTTTTCTGCTGCGCAAAAGCCGGAAAAGCTGCCGATGCCAGCCACGAAAACAAAATGAAGAATAGGATTCTTTTGCTCATTTTTTATATGCTTTTTAAATTTCCAAATCCAGACTTAACATACAAAATAAGCGAAAAGATTTAAATTCAGCCCGATTCTTGCCTATAAAAAATGTCTCAATTGTCAGAATCGCACATCTTTGTGATTTAGAACATTTTGGTTTTGTCGTTCAGACTATTTTTTTGTCGTTTGGTCTATTTTCTCCATCCACACACACCGTATTATTCCGCCTCTGTTTTCCTCCATTTGACAGGGGTACAGCCTGCATTTTCCTTGAACAGCCTTATAAAATGGCTTGGTGACAAAAAACCGGATTTCTCGGAGATGTCGGCTATCGTCAACCTCGGATATCGCGCAAGCAGACGTTTCGCATATTCTATACGAAGTCCGGTAATCCAATCGCGGAACGACATGTCATACGTAGTTTTGATGTACCCGGACAGGTAGGTGCGGTTGGTATGAAGCACATCTGAAAGCTCCTTTATGGTAAGGCCGGGCCGGATATAACCGTCCGCATCGATCCAACCTTTGATTTTTTTCGCCATTTCGGCATGGAAAAAAGGAGTATCCTGCCTCTGTGCCTGTTCTCGGTTTGTGGTGTCACACAGGTCTTCCTCTTCAGAAGTCATGCCATCCTCCATCGCGTTTTCCACCTGTTCGTAAAACAGCAGATAGTTCAGATAGCAAAGGAAGAGATAAATGTAGAACGGTACCGATGACAGAATCCAGATATAGATGTATTCATCAGGCAGGAAAGTAAGCAGTCCGCATCCCACACCGAATATGATAGCCCAGTAGGTGAAAATGGAGAGCCATTTGATATAGGCACCGATATCGTCCGCACGGGTGTCATCGAAAATGCGGATGACCCTGTGATAGGCCCGGAGAAGCCTACGGGTCAGGAACAGCCCATAGATAACCAACCATGCGGCCAAGGCAAACATCGCCGTTGTCTGTAAACCACCTTTTGGTAACAACAGCAGAACGATGCCGGAAAGGATGGAAAACAGTATCCATAGACAGATATGCGTCCGTAACCGACGTTTGGTGATATAAAAGCGGTCAAGCAGAGTGGTGAGGGCCGAACTGAACAACCAGTAGCACAAAAAATAGGTGGACAGGTTCATCAGGATGGCGGCATCGGCATTCTTGAACCTGATTCCAAAAAAGAAATGTACCGAATAGTTGGCGGCAAGTAACAGTATGGCTACCCCCATAATTCGCCGGGAACGCAGATAATTATTGAAAATGGCTTTTTCCGGGGTTGGAGCCAACAAAAAATAAAAGCCGAAGAACAACATCAACGGTAGCGCAATACAAAGTGAATAACTGTATATAGATGGTTCCATTTTATTATGCCTAACTATTTTGAATGCAAAATTAGCGAAAATACTGAATATATGGCGGATTTGCCATGACGATTTACTTTCAACACCCTATTTTGATATAATCGAGGGCTTGTTGTATGGTATCCTTGCCATTATGTCATATTGATGGAAAAAGGCAGGAAAAGGAATGGTATGTTCCCAATCCTGCCATATATATCCGCACACTCGTTCACATTTTTATACCTTTCGGTTTGCACTCGTCACGGACGTTGAATCCCGGCCGCCCGATGATGATATGGTCGGCAATAAAATTGCCAGACGGACTGCGTTCATTCACCGGGCTGCGTATCTGCGGCACATCTTCGGTGTGTTGTGGAGATACGTTTCGTACACCTTCCGCATCCGGTTTGACCTCCTGTCCGTCATTCTCCTTTTCGGCGACTTCGGGCGTAGGCGGCTCAAGCTCCAACTGTATCTTTCGGTCGAGTGCTGCAAGTTCGGACTTCAACTGTTTCAGTTCGTCCTCCTTCTTCCATACCTTCCCGGCTATCTCCTACAACTGTGGGACCTCCTTTTCCTGCACCTCGTTCTTCGCCTTGTACTGGTCAATGATGGACGGAATCCTCTCCTATGCGTTCAGGAAATTGCGTGCGGCGGCTACCGGGTCAGCCATCGCCAACATGCAGCCTATGTCATACAAGGATACTGATACTACGGGAGAACCTGTCGAGCATGTGACAGAACCGGACAAGCAAATTGCGCATTCGGCTCTCGGTGACTACGGACCATTCAGTGTGAAATACGCCACGAAGGAATTTCTCAGCTACGGGAACAAAAAGTTCCGCATATAGATTCTGATTTTGCTTGTTACAGATGGAAGCAACGGCAATATGCCAGAGGAGGCCGGGCTATACAAAAAAATAAGGGGCTGTACACATGCGTCAGCTCCTTGTTTTTAAGGGGATATTCGACTTTTAGCCCCCCAAAAGATCAATATTGTTATGTACAACCGTCCAACCTGCGGGTAAAGTGCGCAACTCGGACCTGGACAGCAAGCTGAAAAGAGGCACAAGTATGTAGGCAACCCTGTTATAGCACCGGAATCTGCTGTGTCGCATGAATCAACCGTAGTCCCCGTGAAAGGCATGGCTATACCGCCAAGGGCTGTGGATGAAGTCGCAATGCGGAAAGCCGTCCTTTCCCAGGCAGTTCTCAGGAAGTCTTAAGAAAGAGGGGATAAACATCTGATACGGACAACTCGCAATACGATACGCAACGATGAAAGTGGTGAACAAATCTGGCACTAACGGATGCGCCTCTTTTATATGATTATAATATTAACAAGAAATGCCCGCCATTGTTCTTAAATGCGAATTATAACTTCTTACTGTTGGAAGATTATCTATAAATCGGGCATGAGGGTAAGAGTGCTTACAAACAATTCGGCCCGCTTTATTGGGGGCTGCCAAACCTCGACCGGCACCTGTACCACCCGCGGATATAAATTCGGACCGGAGGTATGGATGGTATTCCGCACACCGGACCAACGTACCCTTGCGGACAGTCCCGAGCCCGGCAAGCCATAATTCCGTCGGGTCAATTGAACAACCGCCTCTCGGAATATGTTCATATCATGGGCCGGTCCCGTATGCAGCTATTTTCCGGGGTACATGACATTGAGGACATACCGCCTGATGCCGACATCCGAGGTTATGTTTAAATTTGTATATTAATTTATATTTTTATATATTTGCAACAGTTGTTGTCTAATTTACATCAGAATGACACGTGTTCGGAATATGGGAAGAATACTGTCCGCATTCCTCATGCTGGGAATTTCCTCCATGTGCGGAGCCCAGATATATAAATACTTGGGAATAGAGGACGGATTGAGTAACCGGAGGATTTACCGTATCCAAAAAGACGGGAGGGGATACATGTGGTTCCTCACCCAGGAGGGGATGGACCGTTATGACGGCAAGCGGATCAGGCATTACACTGTTCTTGACGGCAATCTGAAGGTGGCCCCGCAAGTCAATCTGAACTGGCTCTACACCGACACGGAGAACACGCTGTGGGTTGTGGGAAGGAAAGGCCGTATTTTCCATTACGACACCCTCCATGACCGTTTCCGGATGGTATACAGGATACCCGGTCTTCAGGATGACTTCGCCACGGGCATGCTCTGTTACGCCTATATGGACCGTGGGGACCGCATATGGCTCTGTCAGGGTGACCATATCATCCGCTATGACACCCGCACAGGCATTGCGCAGCGGCTGGTCTCCCGTTTAAGAGGTGATATAACCGCTATCAGCGAGACGGACGGTACAAACCTTTTCATCGGTACCGTGAACGGACTTTTTCCGGTACGGGAAAGGGACGGTGTCCTTGAGGCGCTTGCGGACACGGACAGCATCCGGACGCCGGTCAGCGAACTCTACTACCACCCCGGTTCGAAGAAACTGTTCGTGGGAACCTTCAGGAAGGGCATACTTGTATACGGAGTGTCCGCAGGCAGTACGCTGCGGAATGTGGCCGTCAACCGGATCACCCCTCTCAATGACCGGGAGCTGCTGATAGCCACGGGCGGAAGGGGGGTATACAGGATGGATGTGGACTCGCTAGTGCCCAAACCCTATATAACCGCCGACTACGCCAGCCACAACGGCATGAACGGAGACAATATCAATGACATTTATGTGGATGGCGGGGACCGTATCTGGCTTGCCAACTACCCCGCCGGAGTCACAATCCGGAATAACCGCTACCAGAGCTATGAATGGTTCCGGCACTCACCGGGCAACAGCCGGTCACTGGTTAACGACCAGGTGCATGATGTCATCGAAGACAGCGAAGGCGACTTGTGGTTCGCCACCAGCAACGGGATCAGCCTGCTGCAGCCTGCGGTAGGACGGTGGCGCTCCTTTCTCAGCCGGTCCGATGGGATACAGGATGGCGGGAACCATATCTTCCTGACGCTCTGCGAGGTCTCGCCGGGTGTCATCTGCGCCGGCGGGTACGCTTCGGGCCTGTACAGGATCGAAAAGAAAACCGGGAGGGTGGAATACTTTCCCCCCTCCTTTGCAGCAGAGGGGCGTCCAGACCAGTATATCAATGACATCGGAAAAGATTCCGGAGGATGTATATGGACAGGGGGCTGCCACAATCTCAAACGTTTCGATCCCCATGACGGCACAGTACGCCTGTACCCGGTCCCGGGCCCCATCACCGCCATACTGGAGAAGGCTCCGGAATGGATGTGGATCGGTACCGGCATGGGGTTGTACCTGCTTGACGGGCACGGGGGGACCTGCAGACATATCGCCTTTCCAGTCGAGGCGGTTCATGTCTATGCACTGTACCAGGCACCGGACGGGCTCCTGTATATCGGCACCGGCGGGGCGGGACTTCTCGTCTATGACAGCGTGGAGGACAGGTTCGTCCGCCAATACCAGACCGAGAACTGCGCCCTGATATCCAATAACATCCATACCATTGTCCCCCGTGCGGACGGCACCCTGCTACTGGGGACCGAAAACAGCGTGGCCCTGTTCCGGCGTGAGAGCGGCACTTTCAGAAACTGGACGGCAGAACAAGGGCTGGCAAGCGTATGCCTCAATGCCGGGGTATCCACTTTCCGGCACGGGGAAAGCTTCGTGTTCGGGAGTAACACCGGAGCCGTCATGTTCCCCTCCGACATGAGGATACCCGCCCCGCATTTTTCTCGGATGCTCCTGCGGGATTTCATGATCTCCTACCGCCCCGTCTATCCCGGGGACAAGGGATCCCCCTTGAGGGAGGATATTGACAATACCGTCAGGCTGGAACTTGCATATGACCAGAATACCTTCTCCCTGGAAGCTGTCTCCATCAACTACGACTATCCCTCGAACATCCTATATTCATGGAAATTGGAGGGGCTCTACGAGGGCTGGAGCCATCCGGTCCAGAGCGGGCGGATACAGTTCACGAGCCTGCCCCCAGGCAACTACACCCTGCGTATCCGTGCCGTCTCCAATGAGGAGAAATACAAGGTGTATGAGGAAAGAAGCCTCGGTCTGAGTGTCGCCCGGCCGCTGTGGGCGGGTACATGGGCCATTGCCGGATATGCGTCATTGTGTGTGTTGGCTGGGGTGGTGTCTTTTCGCGTTGCCATGTTGCGCAGGCAGAAAAGGATATCAGACGAAAAGACGTGCTTCTTCATACATACTGCCCATGATGTCCGTACTCCGCTTACGCTGATCAAGGCTCCGCTGGAAGAGGTGGTGGAGAAAGACATGGTGAAGGCGGAGGGGATGGACAATGTACGGATGGCCCTGAAAAGCGTGGACGGACTTCTGGGATTGGTCACCAGCCTGATAGCTTTCGAGAGTACGGACAACTACACCTTGAGACTTCATGTCTCGGAATATGAGCTCAACAGTTATCTGGAGACGACCTGTGAGGCATTCCGCACATATGCCTCCATCAGGGACATCGATATCACCCGTGAGAGCGGCTTCCCTTACCTGAATGTCCGGTTTGACAAGGACAAAATGGACTCTATATTGAAGAATATACTGTCCAACGCACTGAAGTACACTCCACGGGGCGGGAGTATCCAGGTCCGTGCCTTCGTGGACCGGCATGTATGGGGTGTGGAAGTGGAAGACACGGGGATTGGCATTCCACCTGAGGAACGGAAGAAACTGTTCAGGAACCATTTCAGGGGCAGTAATGCCGTCAATCTGCAAGTGGCGGGAAACGGTGTCGGACTGATGATGGTACATAGGCTGGTAAGGCTGCACGGAGGCAGGGTCCGCGTTACCAGTACCGAGGGGAAGGGGACCATGGTATGTGTTATTTTTCCCCTGAGGAGCAGACGCCTTGACAAGGCATGCCCCGTTGCTTCGCCCAGGAAACAGGATACCGGGGAAACCCGCATGGGACCGGATTGCGGCCCCATGCGTGAGATCCTTCCAACAATGACCGGCGGGGACCGGCAGCGTATTCTTATTGTGGAGGACAATGACGATTTGCGGACCTACCTTGAGGGGCTGCTGAAAGAGGAATACCTGGTCCAAACCTGTTCCAACGGACGGGACGCGCTGCTTGTGGCGAGAGAATACAATCCGGACCTGATACTTTCGGACGTTATGATGCCTGAAATGGGAGGGGACGAACTTTGCGCGTCCGTCAAATCCGATATTGAGACATCCCATATCCCGGTCATGCTGCTGACCGCCTTGGGAGATGAGAAGGACATGCTGGAGGGGCTGGAAAACGGAGCTGACGCCTATATCACCAAACCGTTTAGCATAAACGTGCTCAGGGCGAATATCAGGAACATACTGGCAAACCGGGCACTGCTCAGACGGGCATACGCCGGTCTTGAGGACGGAGTCGGACAGGTTCCGCCGGACTGCCACAATACCCGGGACTGGAAATTCATGGCCTCCGTAAGGGAATGCGTCATGAAGAATATCGACAACCCCGGTTTCTGTGTGGACATGCTCTGTGGCATGCAGAACATGAGCCGCACCGGATTTTTCAACAAGTTGAAGGCGCTCACCGGCCATGCCCCGGCTGACTATATCCGCTCCATGCGGCTGCAATATGCGGCACAACTGCTCAGGGAAAAAGACTGTTCGATAACGGAAATCTCGGATGACTCGGGGTTCTCCGATGTCAGATATTTCAGGGAGGTGTTCAGGAAGTACTATGGAATGAGCCCGAGTGAGTACAGGAATTCGATGAGAGGATAACATCACGGGCAGACAGACTCCAGGATATGGCAGGCCTTATTGTCGGAGATGGTGTATGTTTCGCTCCGCACCGACAAGCCGGGCACGGTTAACTCGTTCACCGTAATGATGAAGGCGAACAGCCGCCCTGCCCCAGTATT
>CDYY01039970.1_pt1 | contig 14197 bp, 12 predicted proteins | sample 480691 | NCBI WGS metagenome assembly CDYY01 (sample SAMEA3182107, study PRJEB8094) | gut metagenome | biome: human; feature: gut; material: Stool; isolation source: human stools | place: Canada | collected 2013-02-25
GGGATGCTCTGCGCTTTCTTCACCCAGCGGTTGTCTTCCCGCAGGCGCATACCCATGGGCTGCTGAAAATCTGACAGACTGATCTGTCCGTTGCTGTACCGATACATACACGTTCCCTCCAAGTGCAAGGGTTTTGCCCGCTTTTTGTCGTTTCCCTTGCACCTATTATAGCACAGATTGCCGGGATTGCCTTGTGTCGCAATGCTTTTTGGGTTGGTCAGCAGACATTACCTATGGAAATGACCAGAAGCTGCCCGCCAACACACTGGTGGCTTCGGGCATCACAGACAGCAAGGGCGGAATGACCTTCTCCGGCATGTTTCCCCACGGGGAATATTACATCAAGGAGATCTCCGTTCCGGACGGCTGGCTGCTGAGCACCGAAAAGTATCCTGTCACGCTGAACAGCACGAATAAGGCGGTCAGCGAGAATGTGATCACCGTCTACATGGAGGATCCCATCCTGAATCATCTCATCTACACGCCTGTCACACTGACCAAGACGGATATTTCTGGCAGCGAAAAGCTGCCCGGTGCCCTGATCGAGGTCTTCGACGAGAACGGCGACACGATCTATCGCGAGTACACGGACGCCAATGGCCAGATTCCCAATATCCCCGTGGTTCCCGGCACCTACACCTTCCGGGAAACCTATGCGCCAAACGGCTATGCGCTCAATGTGGCCGTGAAAACCTTCAGTGTGAATGCGTCCGGTAAGGTGACCGGCGATACCGTCATCCGGGATGAGGTCAACAAGATCATGCTGAAGAAAACCACCGACAACGGCGAGCCTCTGCCCGGGGCTGTGTTTGGCCTGTTTGACGAGAATGGCAGCAAAATCATGGAGGCCACCTCCACGGCGGACGGCGATGTGGTGTTCAGCAAGATTCCCTTTGGCTCTTACACCATTCGGGAGATCAGCGCGCCTTACGGCTATCATCCCTCTCAGAAGGAATGGAAGGTCTCGCTGGACGGCACCTATGTGAATCCCACTCGTGTTCTGGACATCGTCGAGAACATCCCCGCGCCTGGCAGGATTCAGATCCTGAAGATCGACGCGCTGGATAAGCATCCGATTGCCGGCGTGCGGTTCGACATCTATGCCGTCGGTAGCGATGGAAAGCCCGGCGACATGGTTGCCTGGATGACAACCAATGACAATGGCGAGGCGGAGTCCGTGGATCTGTTCCCCGGAAAGTATCTGGTGAAGGAGCATGAGAATCCCACCGGTTATGTGGCCGAGCTCTGGAGCGAGGAAATCACCATCGGCATGGATGAGATCGTGACGCGCACGGTGACCAATATGCCGATTCAGGGCAAGATCCGCATCTTCAAGACGGACAGTGAAACCGAAAAGGGACTGCCCGGAGCGGTCTTCACAGTGACCCGCATCAGCGGATTGCCTTCCCACAACGGGGAGAATGACGGCGAGATCGTCGCGGTCATCACGTCCGGCAAGGATGGTACGGCGGAGACGCCGCTGCTGACCTGGGGCGAGTACGAAATCGTGGAAACCCGTGTGCCGGATGATTATCTGGACGACGGATGGCGCGTGACCGTCAACATCCCGTCTGGCGTAGCGGAAGCTGAGGCCATGGATGAAGCGGAATGATCCGAGGGGGCAGCGGGATGACCGCTGCCCTTTTCCTGCCAACGTCATAGAAATGAGGTTGAATGAATGATTTTGATGAGAAAGAAAGGTGTTCTGACTGCGCTTCTCCTGCTCCTTGTCTGTCTGCCCCTCATGGTCTTTGCGGAATCCGCGCAGGTACAGGACATCACCGTGCCCAACAGGCCGGTCAAGGGTGTAATTCGGATCGAGAAGCAGGGGCCGGTGCTGACGGGCTTCAATGAACACCAGGATCCCTTCGGATACCCGGTGCATACGCCCCTGTACAGTGACGGCGCATTGGAAGGCGCGACCTTTGAGATTCGTGCTGTGGAGGATATCGTCGGCAAGGACGGCACCGTCTGGTATCAGTCAGACGAGCTGGCGGACACCATCACCACCGGCGCGGATGGGCAGGCAGCGTCACAGCTGCTGCCTATGGGGCATTACTATGTGACCGAGCTTTCTGCGCCGGAGGGCTATGTTTTCGATGATGTCCGCTACGATGTGCTGCTGGAGTCGCGGGATCATGAGACCCCGGTGGTGACGGTGCAGGTGAAGGCACGAAACGACTATATGCCGGCGACGATCACCCTGACCAAGGAAAAGGAAGTCCTTTCCACTGATACCGACGGAAGCGGCATGGTACACACCAGCCTGATCCAGGTGCCCGGCGAAGGCTTTGTGTTTGGCCTGTACAACCTGAAGCCCATTGCCTGTGCCACAGGTGATCTTGCGGAAGATACCCTGATTGCCACGGCTGTATCTGACAAAGCGGGAACCATCACCTTTTCCGGGGAGTTTCCGCACGGCAGCTACTATGTGAAGGAGCTGTCCGGGCCGGACGGCTGGCAGCTCAGCACAGAGCGTCATGCGATCACCGTCTCAGACGAATGGAAGACGGAAGCCAATGAGCTGGCGATCCGAGTGGAGGAGCCCATCGTCAACCGGCTGATCCATGCGGATGTGCGGGTCTCCAAGACCGATCTCACCGGCTCAGATTACCTGCCGCACACCCTGATCGAAGTCAGGAACGAAAAGGGCGAAACCGTCCTGAAGGACTATACCGGCGAGGACGGATACCTGCCGTCCTTTGCGGCTGTGCCCGGTAATTACACCTACCGTGAGGTTCTGGCCCCGGAGGGCTATGAGCTCTGCGTCACCGAGCTGCACTTCACCGTGAACAGCGAAGGCGCTGTGGAGGGCAAGACCGCCGTGGCCGATGACTACACCCGCTTCAGCATCCTGAAGGTGGACGCAGATCACAATACGCTTCCTGGTGTTGCCTTCGGTCTCTTCAAGGAAGATGGCACTCTGGCTGCGGAGGCTGTCTCAGATGAGAAGGGCCTGGTCACCTTTGAGAAGATCCCGTATGGCACCTATACCATTCAGGAAACGAAGGCCCTGCCTGGGTATCTGAAGAACCTGACGAAGGTGCCTGTCACGATTGACGGCACATTTGTGAACCCTGCTGAGCCCCTGGCCGTACTGGAAAACATCCCGACGGAGATCCTGATCCGAAAGGTGGATCAGAACCAGACGCCGGTTTCCGGTGCGGAGTTCGGCCTGTACAGTGAAGACGGCAAGCTGCTGATGACGGCTGTTTCAGATACCGAAGGCAATGCGCTGTTTGTCGGCGCTGCATACGGCAGCTATGTGATCCGGGAGCTGTCCGCTCCGGAGGGCTATCTCATGAGCCGTGATGTTATCCATATCACGCTGAATGAAGACTATACCAATAGTGACATACCTGCCGCTACCGTGATCAATCCGGAAAAGAAGCTCCTGCTGATCAAGACGGACACCTCCGGCAACCCGATCCCCGGTGTTTCCTTCTCCCTGATCAATGCCACGACCGGCGAAACGGTAGAGACTGCGGTCAGCGACAAGGACGGCGCGTTCATCTTCCACGCCTTTGATTACGGCGAATGGATCATCCGAGAGGATGCCGCCCCGGTGGGCTTCTGCAAAATGGAGGATATCCGCTTCCAGGTGCGTGACGGCTGGACAAAGTCGGAGCCGATCCTGTGCGTGAACATCCCGAACCATTATGAGTTCCTGAAGACCGACAGCTCCGGCAATCCCCTGGAGGGCGTCAAGTTCCGCCTGGAGGATGAAAGCGGCAAGGATCTGAGCACCTATACATCCGGCAAGGACGGCATTGTCCATATCGAAGGCCTGACCCCCGGCACCTACCTGATCCGCGAGATTGAAACGCTGGAAGGGTACAGCGTGACCGGCGAGGTCATCAAGGTAAAGCTGGATCAGTATTATGCCGTCCCGGAGAAGCTGCGGCAGCTCAAGAACTACACCACCATTCAGACCGGCGTGCACATGGCCGTCACCGGCGTCATGTGGCTGGGACTGGCGGTGATGTTCGTCAGCGGCACCGTAGGAATCATCCGCAGACGGAAAGCGCACATCGCAAAGTGAGGCTGATGGCATGAAACGGCTCTATTTTCTTCACCGACTGGAGGTGCCGCCCTGGCAGCTCCTTTTCATTTCTGACAATGGAGGTGATCCCCCGTGCAGGAGGATATCGAAAACAAAACGGTCACTCTGATCATCAATTCCAGCAAACTGACCGGACGCACGCTGGCCCGTGCGTTTGGGAAGCTGCTTCGGTATACGAAGGCCAAAGCGCAGGCGCATCACGATGTAAAGCCCCAGGGCAAGCAGACGGTGAAGGAGCTCATCGAGCAGAATCAGGGCGTGGAGAAGACCGAGCTGATGGACAGGAAGGAAGTCAGGGACTTTGATCGGATCGCCAAAAAGTACGGCGTGGACTACGCCATCAAGAAAGGCGTATCCCCAGACGGCAAGCCCCGATACATCCTGTTCTTCAAGGGCCGGGACCGCAGCGCTATTGATCACATGATGGAGACCTACTGGAAACATTACTTCGGGCCGACAAAACAGCGTGCGCCTGTGGAGACCGTGCTGGATCCCACGCAGGCGCTTGGCAAGAAGAAGGACCGTGTGCGGGATAAGGGGCTGGTCAGATGAAAACGGAAAAGCTGAAAAAGCAGTTGATCCTGAATCTGCCGTATGTCCTGCTTGGGCTTCTGGCCACCAAGCTGGGCGAAGCCTGGCGCATGGCCGGCGCTGACGCCTCCGAAAGGCTGCTGCATCTCGCAGATGGTCTTTCCCTAGCGTTTCAGTCACCCTGGCCATCCCTTCAGCCGCAAGACCTGCTGCTGGGCATCGCTGTTGGCGCTATTCTTCGGCTGCTTGTCTTTGAGAAAAGCAGGAATGCCAAGAAGTACCGGCACAACGAGGAATACGGTTCAGCGCGCTGGGGTACGCACAGCGACATCGTGCCATTCATGGATTCTGACCCATGGAACAACATCATCCTCACGAAAACCGAAAGCCTGACCATGGCCAGCCGGACAAAGGACCCAAAGAATTCCAGAAACAAAAATGTCCTGGTCATCGGCGGATCCGGCTCTGGCAAGACGCGGTTCTTCATCAAGCCCAATATCATGCAGTGCACGAAGACAAAGGGCACGTCCATCGTGGTCACTGACCCCAAGGGCACCCTGATTGTGGAGTGTGGCAAGCTGCTGGCCGCTGCGGGCTACGAGGTGCGGGTATTCAACACCATCAACTTCCACAAGTCCATGCACTACAACCCCTTCGCCTACATCCACAGTGAAAAGGACATCCTGAAGCTAGTTACCGTCCTGATCTCCAACACCAAGGGTGAGGGCAAGGGCGGCGACGATTTCTGGGTGAAGGCGGAGACACTGCTGTACATCGCCCTGATCGGCTACATCCATTATGAACTTCCGCCGGATCAGCAGAATTTCACCACCCTGATCGACATGCTCAACAGCATGGATGCCAGGGAGGACGATGAGGATTATCAGAACGAGGTTGATCTGAAGTTTGCCGCCCTGGCGCAGAAAAAGCCAGGGCATTTTGCTGTCCGGCAGTATGCCAAGTACAAGATGGCCGCCGGCAAGACGGCCAAAAGCATCCTGGTCAGCTGCGGCGCGAGGCTTGCGGCCTTTGACATTCAGGAGCTGCGGGAGATCACGGAATATGACGAGCTGCACCTGGACACCATCGGGGAAAAGCGCACAGCGCTGTTCCTGATCATGTCCGACACCGACAGCAGCTTCAACTTCCTGATTTCCATGGCGTACAGCCAGATGTTCAACCTCCTTTGCGAAAAGGCGGATGACGAGCACGGCGGCCGGCTTCCGGTGCATGTGCGCTGCCTGATCGATGAGTTTGCCAATATCGGGCAAATCCCGAACTTTGAGCGCTTGATTGCGACCATCCGAAGCCGAGAAATTTCGGCATGCATTGTGCTTCAGGCGCAGTCTCAGCTCAAAGCGATTTACAAGGACAGTGCTGATACAATCGTCGGCAACTGCGATACGCTGCTCTTTCTGGGCGGCAAGGAAAAGACGACGCTGAAAGAAATGGAGGAACTGCTTGGGAAAGAAACAATCGACACAGTGCGCCCAGATAGGGCGTTGAGCAAAGTAGTGTAAGGCACTACCCCGTAAGATAACACGGGAAACAACCTGCCTGACCGAAAGGCGAAAGCTGAAACGGGAACACAGCACGGCAGGAAAGCAGTAAGTCACCTAAAGATAACTTGGTGCGACTGAACTGCAATGTTAAGTGGATATGAGGCTTAAGTTGGGTTTACTGAACGCAAGTTTCTAATTTCTGTTATCGGTCAGACGGAGGAAAGTATCTGTAACCTCTGGCACACTGGCGATTGGCTATAGGTGTCAATCAATCGGTTATCAAAAACGGTGTGCAATCTGTAGGAGAACCTATGGCAAGGAAACGAAAGCGGAGACCGACAATCCACATTTGCCTATGCTCAACGCTAACTGGGGATGCCCTAAACAGGAACGCCAACCGAAGGAGGTGAAAATTCGGCTATGGCTGTAGAGCCTGAAAATCCTGCATGGGCACGGAACGCCCGTAGTAGTCCGAGAGGGGTAATGACCCTCACATGGCGAAGGGGCGTAGTTATTGTGTACTAAAAGAAAAGTTGATTAGGGAGGAAAACCTCAAAATGCAACCAACAACCGAAATTTTAGCAAGAATCAGTAGAAACTCACTCGCAAATAAAGATGAAATTTTCACCAGACTGTATCGCTATATGCTGAGGTCAGACCTGTATTTTCTGGCATATAAAAATCTGTATGCCAACAACGGTGCCGCAACTAAGGGTGCAAACGATGACACGGCAGATGGATTCAGCGAAGCCAAAATCGCAAATATCATCCAAAGGCTTGCTGATGAAACCTATCAGCCCACACCCGTCAGAAGAACCTATATCAAGAAGAAGAACAATCCCAAGAAAAAGCGGCCTCTGGGAATCCCGACATTCACAGATAAGCTGGTACAGGAAGTTCTGCGGATGGTTCTCGAAGCGGTGTATGAGCCTGTTTTCTTGCCAGTTTCCCATGGATTCAGACCCAAAAGGAGCTGCCATACTGCACTGAAATCCTTAAAAATGGAGTTTAATGGTATGCGTTGGTTCGTGGAGGGTGACATCAAAGGGTGCTTTGACAATATCGACCACAGCGTTCTTGTAGGCTTGATTCATAGCAAAATCAAGGATGCCCGGTTGATAAAGCTGATTTACAAATTTCTAAAGGCTGGATATTTGGAGGATTGGAAATATCACAAAACCTACAGTGGTACTCCACAGGGCGGTATCATTTCTCCGCTCCTTGCCAACATCTATCTGCATGAGTTGGACAAATTTGTAATGAAGCTGAAAAGCGAATTTGATACCCATGGGCAAGAACCTGTCAGGACAGAATATCGCCTCCTAAGCAATGACCTCCAGAAACTTTCCTATCACATCGGCAGACGCACCGGGGCAGAAAGAGAACAATTGCTTTCCGAATACAACGAAAAGCGGAAGCTCATGCTGAAAATGCCCTGTACAGCTCAGACAAAAAAGTGCATCAAGTATATCCGCTATGCGGATGACTTTATTCTCGGTGTGAAAGGAAGTCAAGAGGACTGCCAGTGGATAAAGAGTAAACTTTCTGAGTTTATCCGTGAAACCTTAAAGATGGAACTCAGCGAAGAAAAAACACTCATAACTCACAGCAGCGAAAGGGCAAGATTTTTGGGGTACGATGTTCGTGTTCGCAGAAGCAGCATTATCAAGCATGGTGGGCCGGGCAAAAAGACAAAACGCACCCTCAACAATTCCTGTGAACTGTCTATCCCATTCGATGATAAGATTCACAGCTTCATTTTCGCCAAGGAAATTGCGATACAGAAACCGGACGGGAAACTCATGCCTGTCCGCCGTAAATCTCTTTTGCGACTCACAGATTTGGAAATCGTTTCTGCCTACAATGCGGAATTACGGGGAATCTGCAACTACTATGGAATTGCCAGCAATTTTTATAAACTGTGCTACTTTTCCTATCTCATGGAATACAGTTGCCTCAAAACCCTCGCAAGTAAGCATAAATGCACCATATCCAAGGTGGTTGAGAAGTTCAAAGACCGCAACGGAGAATGGGGAATCCCCTACGAAACCACAACGGGGCAAAAACGATGCTATTTTGCAAAATACTCCGATTGCAAGGATAAGGCCAATCCGACGGACATCGTATGCAATGCTGCGGTGGAGTACGGATATTCCCGAACAGCCTTGGAGCAGAGATTGAAAGCAAAGGTCTGTGAGCTATGCGGTACGACCGAGAGCGATTGTTACGAAGTTCACCATGTCAACAAGCTCAAAAACCTTAAGGGCAAGCAGGCATGGGAGGTTGCAATGATTGCAAAACGGCGTAAAACGCTGGTTGTGTGCAAAAAATGCCATGTTGCAATCCACAACCAGTGAGTAACTACTGACCGAACGATAACAGAGCCGGATACATTGAGAGATGTAAGTCCGGTTCCCGGAGAGGGTGGTGCAAACCTACCATAGTAATATGGCAAGGCGGTGCCTCCCTACTCCACTTCAACACCAGCGAGAACCGGGGTTCCCAAACCTCCCACGGATTGAACTATCAGAAGTTAGGAAAGGAGTTGATGTCCCAAGACGAAATCGCCGTAATGGACGGCGGCAAGTGTATCTTGCAGCTACGAGGTGTGCGCCCGTTTTTATCGGAGAAATTTGATATTACCAAGCATCCCCGCTATAAGTACCTTGCCGACGCCGACAAGAAGAATACCTTTGACATTGAACGGTACATGAAACGCAGACCGGCCATCGTGAAGCCGGACGAGCCTTTCGATCTGTACGAATTGAAAGCCACCGACCTTCAACCCGACAATTCAACTGAACGAAAGGAAATGTGAATATGAGCTTTTTTACTAACGCTATCGACGTTTTGCAGACTTTGGTGATCGCCCTGGGCGGCGGCCTGTGCGTATGGGGCGGCATCAACCTTCTGGAAGGTTACGGCCAGGACAACCCTGCCTCCAATGCTCATGTACGGTAAGGAAGCAAGCAACCGAAAACAAGAGATAGACCGCCAGCACTACACTATTCCGAACCAAAGACCAAAAGATAAGCATTGTGGGAAAATCTAAACTTTTGGATTTTCCTACAATGCCGACTACGGCGGAATCCTTCCCACTCCTTATATCTTTATTTCCGTATACATTGAATTTGTATTTAGTAAATGCTATAATGTCCCTATTCAAATTATAAATGTGTTGAATTAGTTACATGTACATATTTTTTGTGCCGGAGGAAGTGAAATGAAACAAAAAATTTATCTCATTACAGGCTTAATGGCTTCTGGAAAATCTACAGTTTCCGATTTACTGGCAAAATCAATAGAAAAATGCGTCCATCTTCGTGGTGATGTGTTCCGAAAAATGATTATTTCAGGCAGAGAAAATATGTCAGCTACCCCATCAGCGGAAGCAGTCCGCCAGCTGTACCTTCGATACAAATTGACTGCTGATGCGGCAAGGTCATACTTTGACAACGGCTTTTCTGTAGTGATCCAAGATAACTACTACGGTGATGAATTAAACCGAATGATAAATTATCTGCATAAATACCCTGTTGAGGTTGTCGTTCTTTGTCCAGATGTGGAAACAATAAAAGGAAGGGAACGATACAGGGAGAAAACAGGCTATTCCGGCTTTACGGTTGAAACCTTATACGATACATTTATGCAGACAACACCACGGATCGGCTTTTGGCTGGACAATTCCAACCAAACACCACAGCAGACAGCAGAAACCATTCTGAACGCCAGAAAGTCGGTATGATTGTTACATATAAGGGGAAGAAAAATTTCTTTTAGGTACTTGCTTTCCTAAAACTAATGTGATATAATAGCATCATTCCAAAAAAGGAGTAAAAAATATGCGGCAAGGTATTCTTAAATAAAACTATAATCAAATAGTGGGAACAAAGGATTATGATAGTCCCTTTTGTGGGGGCTTGGTTTTTTGTACCCAATTTAAGAATACTTTTGCCTTATCAATTTTGACATATCCGAAAAACAGCAATCACAAACAGGTGTATGCTGTATATGTGTATGTCCGCAACTTATAATCCCCAGTGGTAAAAGTATTTTACTGCTGGGGATTTTTATGCCCTTTGGGGCTGTAAAGGGAGGACAATCACATGAAAATAATCAATATTGGAATTCTTGCCCATGTAGACGCTGGAAAGACGACCTTGACGGAGAGCCTGCTATATGCCAGCGGAGCCATTTCAGAACCGGGGAGCGTCGAAAAAGGGACAACGAGGACGGACACCATGTTTTTGGAGCGGCAGCGTGGGATTACCATTCAAGCGGCAGTCACTTCCTTCCAGTGGCACAGATGTAAAGTTAACATTGTGGATACGCCCGGCCACATGGATTTTTTGGCGGAGGTGTACCGCTCTTTGGCTGTTTTAGATGGGGCCATCTTGGTGATCTCCGCTAAAGATGGCGTGCAGGCCCAGACCCGTATTCTGTTCCATGCCCTGCGGAAAATGAACATTCCCACCGTTATCTTTATCAACAAGATCGACCAGGCTGGCGTTGATTTGCAGAGCGTGGTTCAGTCTGTTCGGGATAAGCTCTCCGCCGATATTATCATCAAGCAGACGGTGTCGCTGTCCCCGGAAATAGTCCTGGAGGAAAATACCGACATAGAAGCATGGGATGCGGTCATCGAAAATAACGATGAATTATTGGAAAAGTATATCGCAGGAGAACCAATCAGCCGGGAAAAACTTGCGCGGGAGGAACAGCAGCGGGTTCAAGACGCCTCCCTGTTCCCAGTCTATCATGGCAGCGCCAAAAATGGCCTTGGCATTCAACCGTTGATGGATGCGGTGACAGGGCTGTTCCAACCGATTGGGGAACAGGGGGGCGCCGCCCTATGCGGCAGCGTTTTCAAGGTTGAGTACACCGATTGCGGCCAGCGGCGTGTCTATCTACGGTTATACAGCGGAACGCTGCGCCTGCGGGATACGGTGGCCCTGGCCGGGAGAGAAAAGCTGAAAATCACAGAGATGCGTATTCCATCCAAAGGGGAAATTGTTCGGACAGACACCGCTTATCAGGGTGAAATTGTTATCCTTCCCAGCGACAGCGTGAGGTTAAACGATGTATTAGGGGACCAAACCCGGCTCCCTCGTAAAAGGTGGCGCGAGGACCCCCTCCCCATGCTGCGGACGACGATTGCGCCGAAAACGGCAGCGCAAAGAGAACGGCTGCTGGACGCTCTTACGCAACTTGCGGATACTGACCCGCTTTTGCGTTGCGAAGTGGATTCCATCACCCATGAGATCATTCTTTCTTTTTTGGGCCGGGTGCAGTTGGAGGTTGTTTCCGCTTTGCTGTCGGAAAAATACAAGCTTGAAACAGTGGTAAAGGAACCCTCCGTCATTTATATGGAGCGGCCGCTCAAAGCAGCCAGCCACACCATCCATATCGAGGTGCCGCCCAACCCGTTTTGGGCATCCATAGGACTGTCTGTTACACCACTCTCGCTTGGCTCCGGTGTACAATACGAGAGCCGGGTTTCGCTGGGATACTTGAACCAGAGTTTTCAAAACGCTGTCAGGGATGGTATCCGTTACGGGCTGGAGCAGGGCTTGTTCGGCTGGAACGTAACGGACTGTAAGATTTGCTTTGAATACGGGCTTTATTACAGTCCGGTCAGCACGCCGGCGGACTTCCGCTCATTGGCCCCGATTGTATTGGAACAGGCATTGAAGGAATCGGGGACGCAGCTGCTGGAACCTTATCTCTCCTTCATCCTCTATGCGCCCCAGGAATACCTTTCCAGGGCTTATCATGATGCACCGAAATACTGTGCCACCATCGAAACGGCCCAGGTAAAAAAGGATGAAGTTGTCTTTACTGGCGAGATTCCCGCCCGCTGTATACAGGCATACCGTACTGATCTGGCCTTTTACACCAACGGGCGGAGCGTATGCCTTACAGAGCTGAAAGGATATCAGGCCGCTGTCGGTCAGCCGGTCATCCAGCCCCGCCGTCCAAACAGCCGCCTGGACAAGGTGCGCCATATGTTTCAGAAGGTAATGTAAAGATACATAATCGTCAAGACGGCAACAATCAGAAGTTATGGAGGGTAACAATGGAATATAGTAAGGAAGATTTAATGGAAGCAAAAAAGCAAATTTGGGGAGTGGGAGAGAACATGGGAACAGAGGAAAGTAAAAAAATCTGGGAGGAGAACGCACAATTTTGGGATAATGCAATGGGTGACGAATCTAATGAATTTCACAGAGAGGTAGTGCGTCCCAAAGTAACGGAACTTCTATCTCCTAATCCTGCGGATTACATTTTGGATATTGCGTGTGGCAATGGAAATTATTCTTCGTATCTTGCACAAAGAGGCGCTTCGGTTGTCGCTTTTGATTACAGCAAAAAAATGATAGAATTGGCTAAAAGACGGCAATCACAATATGCAAAACAAATTGAATTTTGTGTGGCGGATGCGACCGATAGAAAAAGTATATTAGAATTAAAAAGAAATCGAGCCTTTACGAAAGCAGTTTCTAATATGGCAATTATGGATATTACGGATATTGAACCACTTCTTATGGCTGTTTATGAACTGTTGCAGGAAAGCGGAATTTTTGTCTTTGCAACGCAACACCCTTGTTTTGTCACGTTGACTGAAAAATATATGACACCGCACAGTTACTATGATATAGCGATTGAAGGGCAACCGAAAGAGCAGATTTATTATCATCGTTCCATACAAGATATTTTTAACCTTTGTTTTAGAGCTGGATTTGTCATTGATGGATTTTATGAAGAATGTTTCAAAACCAACAAAGAAATTCCTATGGTAATGATAGTAAGGCTTAAGAAGGTAAAACGTGATAGCTTAAAATAAATTCAAGTTTGTCGGGTAAATAGCAAACCCAGCCGAGCCAGTCAACGGTCAAGATGAACGGCGCATATGCGCAGCCGTTGACAGCCCCGCCCGCCTTTGCTGGTAGGCAATCAAGGGGCGACAGCAAGAAGTGCCACCGCCCCGCACTATTATTCAGAAAGGGGAATTTCCATGACCGACCAGATAGCCTATCAAGAATATATCCAGCGCAGGTACAACGCCTTTTGCAAGACTGTTATCCGCTGTGCCGCCTTGGACAAGATTTTGAAGCTTAAACGGCAATGGGAACGGCAAGTTTCCCTTGACTATCTGATGAACGAGAAGTTTGTCCAGTTTGCCGCGTCGGAGCCGGACGAGGAATACCCATTTACCGTCTGCGGTCAGACCGTCCTGCTCTGCAACGCCGCCCTTGCCGACGCGATCTCTGTTTTGCCGGAGCAGACGCGGGAAGAAATCCTGCGCTATTACTTTCTGCGCCAGCCGCGCGTGATCGGCGCGTGTATTGGCCGGTCACGCAGCACAGCGGGGCGGCATATCCAGCTTGCCTTGCAGCGGCTACGCGAAGAAATGGGGGTGAGCCGGTATGAGTAGACTTCTCCCCTATGAAACAATCCTCAAAGCCCGTGAGGGCGACCCAGAAGCCGTGAACGCTGTCCTGCTCCACTACGCCGGATATATCCGCTATTTCTCAAAAGTGAACGGGCAGGTCAACGCCGAGGTGGAGGACTATGTAAAGCAGCGGTTAATTGACTGTCAATTCAAGTTCCGGCTTGACGAACCACCGGACAAGTCATAAAAACTGAATACCAGCCGCCACCGACGCGGCCAGCGAAAGCAGTAAGTCTTGAAAAAGATTTACTGCTTTTTTTGTTGTCCGGCTCCGCTCCCGGCCATTTTGCCCCCTGCCGGTTGTAGTAGTAAGCGAGGAGGGAATTTTTCTGCCCTGGTGTTTGGCATTTGGAGCATTTACCCGTAGTAGAGGGCAAAGAGAAAGGATTTCTCCAACACCGGGTAGAAACCACTGCGTCCGGTGTCATTTTAGCGAAAGCGGGCAGGAATGCCCTTTACAGGATTAGTAGTAGCAGAAAAAGAGAAACAAACTTTTGTGGTTGCAGTTTTCCAAAAAAGTGGCGGACGGAAGTGAGAGAAAGTTTGCAGTCACGGAGAGCAAGTTTCTACCACGGTGCCAAAATCCGCAATTCTGCAGTTTTGCCCCTCGCGGGAAACTTGTTGGGGAGTGCCTTCCCCAAACCCTGC
>CDYY01000865.1_pt1 | contig 13452 bp, 9 predicted proteins | sample 480691 | NCBI WGS metagenome assembly CDYY01 (sample SAMEA3182107, study PRJEB8094) | gut metagenome | biome: human; feature: gut; material: Stool; isolation source: human stools | place: Canada | collected 2013-02-25
TTGTATAAGGCCGGAGCACCGCTGCTGATATACGACGCCAAGAAGCTCTTAAGGATCCTGCTCGAAGAGGATTCTGTGCGTCTGGTTCCCTACTCTTATCACAACTATATGGGCTATCAGGAAGAGGGCGCTGTCTACGAACTGCCGTGGGAATACGAGTGTTCGGACGATACTAATTCAGTTCTGACTAAGGAACAATATAAAGAGATTGTATCTAATGCAGAATGGCAGGATATAGAGCAGGTGAAATGGTAGATTCGAAATGGGTTATGATTTGCCAAATCGCATAAAATATTGCTGATTTGGCAAATCATCTTTGTTCCCGTTTAAATAGATCTGGAGGCAGATTACCAAAAAACTGTATCGGTACCAGCAAAGCGGATTTTCCTGTAAAACTATCCGACTGACAAGATGAATTAATATTACTTTTGTTATAATTAAAACTTAGAATTAACCATAATCAATCACTTTTTTATTATATGGACACAGATCAATTGTCAGTTTTTTGAGCTGTTCATCCGAAAGATGCATATTTTTCAAAAGGTTCAACAGTTCTTCCTGGCGTGGTTGCCCCAGTGTCATGCGATACAAGGCAAGCACCTTGATAAGACGTTCGTATTTATATCGGTCACGACTGAGTGGATAAAGCGGAACAATCCGTTCAATGTATTCCAATTTTTTCCGTTGCTCTTCCGTCAGCTCTGACACAGGAAGGCACCAATAAGGAACAATGTCCGAATGTGTACCTTTCAAATTTGAATGTGCCATAGAGAACAGTTCATCCCACGGATGATAAGTTTCACTGCCATACAATTTTACCACATTTCTACGAATGGCCAGGCACTTAAAACGGTTGATACGACCTTCACGTTGTTCTAAATCCACTGGATTGGACGGTAGATTCCAGTGAACTATCTTTCTGGCATACCAATGAAAATCAAGACCTTCCTGACCGATAGAGGTTGTGGAAAGCAGGAAAGGGCGGAATGGAGAGTTGAATGCCTTACGGATATTGGTAGTATGCGCAACCGATTTATCAGTAATTGTTTTGTCAATGAATGGAATAGCAAAATGACAACGCATAAGTTGTTTCTTTTCTTCCATTCCCAATGAATCGGTTGTATCTATGCTAAGATTGCTTGTGCCAATAATAGCCTCCGTAACAGTGTGTCCCAACATCTTTGTTTGTGTCATGTGGGCATATTCATCAAGTACAGCCTGCAAGTTCCCCATCGCACAATAATCAAGGACCGATTCGTAATAATCATCATCGTTCTTTTTATTGTATATCAAGTCTATCACAGCTGCACTTTCAGGCTTGTTGAATACAGAGACAACTGCTTTGGCCACCATCTGGGCATCTTCTTCATTGCCAGATTGCCGATAAGCACATACCGCTGGTGAAGCGATGGCAATATCCGTCATCACATCCAATGCATTTGAAGGTACATACAAGCCGGTCAAATCTTCTACTGGCTTTCCATCCAGTATTTTCATGAGCGTAAGAACAAGTCTGGCGTTATTTCGCCCTTGTTGTGGAATGGTACGTATAAGCGAATTCCGCGCAAATTCTTCTTGTATTTTCTGTTTGATAATTTTCCGGATTGAGGAAAGTTTTTCTCCATAAAATGTTGCAGGAGAGAAAAGACTAGCTAAAGTTTGGCAAGGATACTCCAATAATCCATCGGCTCTTAAACGATTCTCGCCGTAACGGTTCTTCTTTTGGGAAGTGTAGCGTATCTCAGGTATTGTTTTCTTTAATTCTCCGAAAGTATATAACTCCGAATAATATGACATCATGATGGAAATCATTCTCGGTACCATCTCCCATGAAGAGAATAGGATAATCTTGGAGAAGTTACGGGCTTCGCTACTCTCGAACGCACCTCCGGCCTTATAGTAAGGATTGGAGGCAGGAACCCAAAGCAACAACTGTGTTTTCTTCTCATGACGTACTCCAAATACGAGGTCGTGGAGATACTTCAATTTTCCATTGGCAGCAGGAATGGGACGATAATTGTTGATGGCATACCTTGATAGAAGCAATGCATCTATTTTGCCATATTTTTTTACATCTGAGTGTGATAATGCCGAAACAATTCGTTTCTTCAGTTCGTATTTATCCATAAAGGACAACAAATAGGGTGAAGACTTGACGTATTCCATGGGGAGATTACCCAAACGCATTTTCGTATTTTCATGATTTAGGCAATCCATCAGATACTGCCCCTCTGCAAAAGAAAGGATATCTTCCGGCACGACCTGCACGTCACATACACGGGAATCGTCTATAATGCCACTGTTGAATCGTTCCGTGCGGCACATCACCCCATACAGTGCTTCTTCTGCTTCATTCTTGGTTACCACAAGCGGTGTTAAATCAACCACATCTGTACGTTTGAGTGCGGCAGAATAGGTGTGCCATATCAACTTGAACCGGTCTGCTTTATCTTTTGTGGCATATAGGAAATCCATTACTTTCATAAAGTCCTGATAGTGCTCATCATTCCCATTTGTATTTAACTCTTCAAGGGTGGAATAAGGTTTGTAGGGCGTAGCTGAAAGTAACAGAATTTTCGTATTAGATCGTTCATCATCAAAGAATTTGTTGGTCAGCATGGATTGCTCGTCATCGCCTTGTTCAAGCAACGAATTGAAGCGTTGAAATTCATCCATGATGACTAGGTCCGGATCGAGCATATCTATACTGATTTCTGCAAAAATACGACGTAGCTTATTGATCATGTCTGCCTGTTGACGATTGTCATAACCATACTTTGCATACCCAATCAGTTGATTGATGATAGTATCCGACAAACTCATCTGTAACTTACCATGCATTTCACGAAGATAATCATCTCCGCACAATTCGATTCTGTTGCTATATATATGGATAAGCTCCTGCCAGTTTTTTACATTACAGCTAAGAAAATCACTGATAACTTCCTTATACTCTTTAAATTGAGTTAGTCCGCATAAAATATCATACATCAAGGCACGTTCATTGGCCGTTCCTTGCGCACTATAAAAACGGAAGGAAGTCGAAGGTGTCAGCGGAATGATTGATTCAGGCATTTCTTCTTTCTCATGCTGTTCTGCAATCAGTTTTTCAGCTAATTTGATATAGAGATGCTGCATTGACAGACGACTCTCACTGATACTCATTCGATTTTCAACACCTAATTTCTCAATGTTTTGGTCAGCTATGTTGGCATTTGAACAAATATAAACCACCTTAAAGAAGTCATCTTTCTTCTGTTTGTGCCATTCACGGACCAAATTGATGACTTGTTTGGCTACGAATGTCTTGCCCAATCCCACTTCGTCTGCTAGCAATACCCGTCGATGACCTAAATTTTTATATATATGCAGAATGCGATCTGCTGTAGCACGCTGAAAATCTTTTACTTCCTGATTCATAAGCGTTTGATTTGTTTAAGAACGTTTTCAAATGTTTTGTACATCTCCATGAAATGGTCTGGGATAACGGTCTCGTCTGCTTTCTCAACGATTTGTCGGATAGAAGCGATGCGGTCAGGGTCTTTATAGGCCATTTTCACCATGTCTTCATAAAGCGAGGTACTGATTTGCTGTTCCAAAGAGGACGTTTTGTCATTGGCCAGTTCCTTTTCCAGTTGTTGGCTTTCTAATATATACTGTTCCACCTCATCAGTTAGCATGAATGCCAGATAGTTGATGAACTTTCCTTTCGTATTGATAAAGGAACGGAATATCGCCTTGTCCCGTTCATCTGTTGGCATTCCTTCCGTATGTATTTTTATCAGGCGACGCAAGTCTCTAATTCGTATCGTGTAAAACTCTGTTAATGAATCCAGTGGCATATCTTTAAATATCAGTCCGTCAGCCAATACTTGTTCTTTACCGTCACATCCTAAAGGATAAAGAAAAACAGGTTCTGAAGGCATTCTGTTAGTCTGGCATTGTATGGTAATGGTATAGCTTCCGTCATTAAACCTAACTTGTGCCTGCAGAATGGCCGAAATTGCTTGACGCAGCATCAATTCGTTGGTGACATCCTCTTTTCCACCATCTTCCTCCGGTACAGAAATGACCTGCTCGAACATACATTCCTTGCTGTCATTAATCAGTTCACTCCGACATTTTTCATACGAGAATTTATAGGGCACAAACTTCAAGTGCAGTAAAAACTCCACATTCCGTCCGAATCCATTCATGGTGGCATTGGTAGAACCAAGATACAGATGGTTATAGCTGGAATTGCCATCGTATCGGCGAATGAAATACACTTTCTCGTGCAAGTCGACAACCACATCTTTTTCCACCTTATCGGTCAGTACTTCTTTGGGAGTGTAAACACCGTCATTAAACAACTTTATTGCCTCTTTAGTAACCGAATCATGTCGTGTGATGAGTGTCTTCTTGGCGCCAGGACTACAACTGACCATCTGTTTCAAGATATTCTTGTCCAAGAAAGGAGAAATGACCAACATTTCTGCCGCATGATTCAGCATACTTTGTTCAAAGCACTTTGTATATCCATCATATCCAGGTATCCCCATAGGGAAAAACTCGTAATCCTCGAAAGGAGAATCGGTAAGGTCAAATCGTTCAATGTAGTCGATGTCCTTACAGATAGAATGCATATTTTTACGGATAGTACGGTTACCGGCTTTTGCGATTAACCATGTGAGAAAGTCTACAAGTGGTGTATGTTTGACTTGTGCTTTCCGAGTAGCCGGTTTGGTACCAATTTTACCAATAAGTTCACATACTACGTCCAAGTCATTGGAACCGGTAAGGTTACGGGAAAGGACAATTAGTTTGATTTGCTGAGCATCGGTGTCCGGGTTCGTTTCTTTGATAATCCATACCTTGGGATGAAAATTGACAAAACCGCCCCCTTTTGCTTGCAGTGTTACTTGTACAATGCTCTGCTCCAGAAGTGAATACACTTTGGAATTGGCTTGCGGTACTACCATGCATCCAGCATTGCAGAAAACAGCAAATTTACCTGCCGATTGATTGATAGTCTCCAGTATCAGGTGAGGAGAGTGCATGGCCGTTTCCGTCAAGTCGGTCATTGTGCCCAACATAAAGGGTACCGATAACAAGGAAGGCATGTCCAAACTGTAGGTAGTGCAAACCGCATAATCAATTACAAAGCCATCGCTTTGCAACACATCCGTATAGACGATATCATTCCATAATGCGTCAGCCATTGATTGCCTCCTTTCTTAATTCCTTGGCAAAGGTTTTTACCGTTTCCCATCGGTAGGTTAGTTTATAGTAGTGTATGCGATTCTTCTTGTCGTAAATATATGCTGGATTTCCAATTTTTCTTCGATTCCCTTTTACTCTTCGTTCCCGGTTGATAATCAACCGATCCAAACCGCCATCTTCTTCAATGTCATTGGCTGCAATGCGTTCCGCAACTTCTTTGCAGAACCATTTTCCGCTGTTCTCTCGTATGCTTACTGCATTCAGTACCTTGTCTATGTCTGTACTACTATTCCGGTATTCTTCAAGTTTTTCCTGAAATTCGATTCGCATTTCTTCATCCTGGTATTGCGAATATATATAGTTATAGCGGATGTGTACCATATATATGAAATCTGCGAAGCGTCGGGCCAAATCTTGCAATTCTCCAATCTCCTGTGGCAAATGACGGAAGGGGTTCTGTTCAAAACTATCGGCTATCGCAAAGTCTGGATTATCCACGATGTAACGTAATAAGCTTCCTTGACATGCTTCTGCGTTCAGAATGTGATCCACAATGAAGTCCTTATCCTCTACAGTCAGATCTAATGTACATTTTTGTGTAAAATCATAATACACATTAGGAAAAGAGCAGAACTGGAACAAGCCTGACTTCTCATCTGCATCGTCATTCGTATCTTCGTCATCCGTCTTAGTCACCTTAGGCCCATTGTGCAAGGCCTTTGAAGTGGAATAGATTAATTCATACAACTGTGGACTGCGTAAGATGCCAAAAGTCTGCAACCCAGAATTGTAGATGTATGCCGGATCATATTTTACGTAACTGTTTGTATTTTTACCAATCATTTCTCGTCCTGTAATTCCTGGAGTATTATTTCCTTCACAAAGATTCTTTGTCATGATGCGTTCCAGCCGGATAATTTCCGCTTTCACCTCCGATAAACGGTTATATCGTTTTTCTGTAGCCTTACGATAGAGTTGTGGCATGAGCGAGAAATACTTCATGTGCTTTTGCAGGGTAGATATTCCGGGAAACATACGGTCTGCAAAAGCATCACGGATACGGCCAATGCCGAGTTCATCGAGAGCTACAGATTCCGAAGTCATTTTCAGTACTTGCATGACTCGGGTTTGTTCTTCTCGGTTGCTGTGTATATATCCTAATTTCATAAAATTGCTAATAATGATTTTTTTATCGTTTCCTGATTCACTGTATCTGCCGTGGAAATGCGAAGCAGGTGAAGTCCTAACTTTGTGAATATCTGATTTTTCAACGCATCACGTGATTGTTGGGCGTCATTCTCCTTATGGAAATGCCATCCGTCCACTTCTATGGCACTGATTGGCTGTTTGGTCAGGGAATTATAGAGCAGGAAATCCACATGTGAGAATGGACTTTCGACAAACGCTTTTTCTTTATCTTCCAGTTGATTCCAGTCGGCAATAAGTCTGGACAGTGGATAATGACAAAATACTCCCGTATGGAGCAAACCTAATTCAGCAATGGCTTTTAACAGAATATCGTATATTAGATTCTCTGATAAATGTTCAGAGACGGCAGGATGAGCAGCTTCGTAAGCCAATCTTTCTGCCGTATATTGCTGATAAAGCAAATCAAAAACAGAATGCAACTTACTGGATTTTACCTCAAAATTGTTGTACTGAATATAACTGATTAGCAGGCTGAGATTGGAATCCTCTGGCATTTCATTTCCGTTTGTAACCAGACATAATTTGGTTTTAGCACGTGAAATGGCCACATTAAGCAAATTGGCGTCATCCGAAAATTCGGTAGGATAGTTGTCCACCATACTCATAATGATGGTGTCACATTCCCGTCCTTGGTACTTATGTACTGTACTGGCTATGTCTTTTCCGACGGTTTTGTTGATTGCTTCAGCTTGTGCCCGATACGGAGTAATAATACCTATACTTTCCGACTTTGCACATTCCGGTAATACCTCTTGCGTAATGACATCTATTTCTCGTTGGTTGAAATGTCCTCTGGCATGGTTGCCGGGTACAGTTCGAATCACTTGCAATACATCTTTTTCTCCTTCGTCTGTAGTCATGGCAATCAGTTCTTCATTGTAAAAGTGTTGATTACAGAACTCTATAATTTTCGGATGGCAACGATAATGTTCTCTAAGCAGTGTTACTGGCGCATCCCGCAATATTTCTACGCACGATTGTAGGAAACTGTGTGTGATTGCATTGTATCGGTCGTCCACTTGATATGTGGTCTGAATAGCCTTCAACGCTAATTCTTCTTCTCGGCCTACCACATTGGGTAACTGTTTGTCGTCACCCACAATTACGGCGTTCATGGCACATGATAGAGCCAGAGCCCCTGTCTTGATATCCACTTGTAAGGCTTCGTCCATGATCACATAGTCAAATACCATGTCTTTACTGATACAGCTTTTGGCCGAATAAGTGGTACTGAGCACAACCGGATATTCTTTCAGAAACTCTTCTGTTCTGGGCTTAATATCTTTGATTGTAAATTTTTTCCTTTGTCCGGTATTATACCGTTTAGCTATCTTGTCCTTCAATAGTTGCAGAGAAGAGGAGCGAAGTTCTTTCATACTCTTCTGGATATCTATGCTTTGGAGTGCCGAAGCAATCGATTCTAGCTCTTGCTCTAATTCTGTTTTTCGAGAAAAGTAATAAGCCGACTCCAAACTGTTTATGACATCTGTCGCTTTTCTATTTAAAAATGTCAATATTTTAGTTCCTAATGAGAAAGCCCATTGCAATCTGAACCATAAACCTGGCTTATGTCCGTTCTCAACCATCGTCTGATAGCGGTTGAGCAATTTCATAAGTTTAGCCGATGGTTTGCCATTCAACCATTCATCTTCTGTTTGGTTGTCTTCCCGCATTTCGTTGTATTTCGATTCTTTTAATAGGGCATCGTATTCTGCCTTTAGTTTGGCCTGCTTGAGTTGAGCATCAAATCCTTGTGAAACGGCTTGAAGTGAGTCTTTTGCCAGATTCTTTGTAGTTGTTTGTTCATCAATCTTCCAACCTGTCATAGCAGGATGCTCTGGCTGGTTGGCGATGAATGTTTCTTTGTTTTGTACACTACCCAGTTTGGCTACAAGGAAGCCTAATCCTTCTCCGTTTAGTTTCTCAGCTACATTCTCTACAGCTGAGTTATTGTTTGATACAACCAATACTGTTTTACCTTTCATCAGCAGATTGGCAATAATATTCAGTATTGTCTGTGTTTTACCGGTTCCCGGAGGTCCCTGAATAACGCTTACCTGATGTGTTAACGCTGCTTCTACGGCCGCTTTTTGGCTGGCATTGCATCCAAACGGATAATAGACATGTTTGGGCATGGAGTAAGTTGCCAATTTTGTTTTGTCACCTAGGTATTGAGCCAAGGGAACATTGTCACGCTTCACATCTACCAATTCATATTGTTTGGATAGAATACTTTCATCATCTTCTTCCGTAATCAGACCTGTTTCATCAGCCAGTTTGCGAAGATAATCCCAAATAGAACCTTCATTTTTGTCAATCGGAGTACGGGTAATATAGACCTCGTTCCCTTCCAGATTCTCATAGTAGCCATTGTTATAGGTCACTCGATAAAAAATGTAGTGACCGTCTGTAAAACGTAGTAATTCTGCAACATTGTTAATATGTTTATTATTGATGTATAGCCCTTTTTCTCCAAGATTTATTGTATCAGGATGTGTTAGATAAAGTAAACGTGAGGGATTATAATTGAATAGACGTGGTGATGACGAAAACCGAACAGTCCAAAGTCCATTCTTGTTTTGGTAAATAGAAGAAACACGTTCTGTAACAAATATTTGCTTGTCACCGCGTTTCTCTAAATCTATAATCATATACAGTTTTGCGTCCATATTATTTCGAATGAGATACTAATAATCGAATTTTGAGGCTGCGACGGAGAAATCATAGCAGAAATCTTGCTTGGCTATGCGAATAAATCAGGCCCTTTTTGCTGTCGCTCTATAACCCTAATTTTTTCTTTAAGTCCTTTATCTTCTTTATACCATAAAGATTCTTTAATCTTAATAGGGGACTCCATCATTCTTTCTATCTCAGCTACAGCCTTCATGATTAGATCTGTACTACATATCGGTATTTCTCCCTGAGGGGCATACGAAGCAAGGTATTCTTCAGAGGGATTATATATTCCATGTCGTTTACATACAAGCCATGCAACAGTCTCTGCTTCAAATTCTCGTTCTTTTATGGTTAATTTCCGTCTCTTAGATTCAGTATAAAATTGATGATAACAAAATAAATGTCCTAATTCATGACAGATAGTATGAAATTGCACAATCCTTTCCTGATTTCTATTGACACTTATTATAAAACGAGAATTTACTCTAGCAGATTCTTTATTTACGATGCATCATCATATTCTCATTGATTATCAATAGTTTATATCTTAAAAGGTAGACTACTCAAAAATTTACTTGTTTTTTTGCGAAAAATCGAAGATTTAACGTTTTTTTTCATCGACTCTCTCCGAACAGAGGGAAAAAAGGCAAAAACAGCCCTTTGGAGCCCCGACTGACCTCGTCTGCAAAGATAGAGCAAGTCGGGGTTTATTTCGCCAAAATGGGCTGTAAAATTGAGGGTGGATTCACGGATATTTTCAGGCTCTAATCGTGGAGTCTTGTCTTTGGTCAGAGTGTCATTTTGCTCGGCTTTAATAACACCAGGAGCACAAGTAAATTTTGCAGCCAAAAGAGAAAAATGGCTGAGTCCATTTTCAAGGCGCAGCCATCTCTTTTTTCCCTTATTTTGACTTTACTTTAATGAACGTATATATGAATACGGAGATAAAGTAAAGGTAGAACACAATTTATTAATGATTGTTTCCTATTTTGGAAACTTTGCTGTATATTTGTTGACGTATAAATATTATATCATATGGCAAATAGCTTGGAAAATATAGGTCCGATGATTCGTAACGAGCGTCTTCGCAAAGGGCTTACCCAGGAAGAACTAGGTGAACGTGTAGGAGTCGGGAAAGCCCAAATTTCTAAAATAGAGAGTGGGAAGGGACTCACAATAAAGACTGTTACAAGAGTACTAGATGCTCTTGGTATGTCGGCTTCTGTTGTTTTGAAAAATGAGCAAAAGATTAATAAAAACGTGATAGCATATATTGTTTCTGCTATTAGTGAATTTGCCAAGAGTCACCATCTTTCTGTCCGTGAAGCGAGTAATTATTTGATACGCTTTAAAGGTATTGATTTTATTACAGAGCATTACGATGCAGAGCATTTACTTTCATTTGATGATTGTGTTCAAGATCTTACACAAGTTTGTCTAAATAATGGAGGAGGTATTCGATGAAACTATACCATGGTTCGAATATAGTAATTGATCAGATAGATCTGTCAAAATGCAAACCTTATAAGGATTTTGGACAAGGTTTTTATCTGACAGAGATTAAGGAACAGGCGGAACAAATGGCTAGGCGTACATCTGCTATTTATGGTGGAGAGCCAATAGTTACAGAGTTCGAATTTGACGAAACAGCCTTGGATACTCTTTCAGTCAAGATATTTGAAGAGCCAAGTGAAGACTGGGCCTTGTTCGTTATGGCTAATCGTAGCAGGAAAAACTTGCAACCGACACATAGTTTCGACATTGTCATAGGCCCTGTCGCCGATGATACCATTGCGACCTTGTTCCGTAATTTTGATGATGGAATTATTGATTTGCAAATGCTTGTGAATGGCCTAAAATACAAAAAAGTTTCATCACAATATTTGTTTCATTCGGCAGAAGCCATTAAATACTTGCACAGATTATGAATAAACGGATGCTATATCTGGTAGAAGGTATTACCAAAGATATAATAGCTTATCTTATGGAAGATAGCGGATGCGATTTGCCAACAGCTCTCAAAGAATTCTATAACTCAGAAACTTTTGCAAAACTCTCTGATGAATCTACGGGGCTCTATATTGAAAGTTCAGCTTATGTATATGAAATGTTGAAAGGTGAATTAACAAATGGAAGGCTTAAATAGATAGAGAAAAGATTTTCAACGTATATATGAATACGTGGATAAAGTAAAGTTAATGATTTCATGGAAAAGTGTAGTTCTCAAGCCTCAATTTTGATGGAAAAGTGTATAGATGGAGTCTGATTCGCTGGAAAAAGTGTGACAAATTCGATTTATTCGCTTGAAAAAATGTAAAACTCTAAACCATCAACTAAATTCATAAAAGTAACTAACAACGTCACGATACCAATAGATAAAATAAAAGACTCACCCTGAGCGCGCTGTTCCTGTGGGAAGCGGGGTGAGTATGTTATTGCAAATTTAGTTGATAAACTTCGTATTCCAACGTTTTTCTAAATCTTTTGCGGAATAAATTATATGACTACTTCTACACAAAGATCTGAACAAATGTGTAATCAAAAGGATTATTTCAATGGAAAAGTGTAGAAGTAATCAAGGTGAATGCAATCATCCAGTCTGATAATACCGCCTTCATATAAGTTACAGAACAGATAGGAATATTCAATATCCCTTGTTCTTGAGATAGATAACAGACAACACCCCCAACAATATCACGTACAGATATTCAGCTGTCCAGTATACGGAAAGGGATGTACTGACGCAGCTTACAGACCATAGATAAATCTGATAGGCTATGATGGTCACAGCCTGAAAAATGAAAGTTGCACGTGTAGCACCTGTTCCGGTTACGGCATTCATGTATACATAACCTGGCAGGGCGAAAACATAATTCAGCAGGGCTACTATAAACGGCAGATGAGCTGTCTGCATCGGATCCCCGTTCCCGGAATAAATGCTGAAAATCGGATTGAAACAGACGATGGAAAGGATTATCAGCGGGCCTCCCATAGCATATCCCATACGGATAACCCTGTTGCATAACGGTACAACCTGGTCCTTTTGTCCGGCTCCCAGCAGATTTCCTACCAATGAACCCGTGGTTGCCGCCAGAGAATTGACAATGACGAAAAACAGGATGGATATGCTGCGTATGACATTTGTAGCCGCCAGTTCCATCTCTCCCAGATGTTCGACGGCCACGAAAAAGGCAAACCATGAGGCTACGCCTATGAACTGGTTGAACATGCTCCAGATAGAGACACGGCAGACATGCTGCAATATTTTCCCTGTCGAATTGCCATTTCAGGCCATAGGCTTGCCGGTTCATTTCCCGTAAAATATGGACTGACAGTATTGCCAATGAGCATAATTCGGCAAAAGACGATGCCATTGCTGCACCGGCAATACCCATGTCAAAATGAAATATGAGGAGCCAGTTGCAAGGTATATTGACCAGTACGGCGGCAAGTGCGGCCTTGTTAAGAGGTTTCGTAAGTGTGGTACCGACAAGGAAAGAGCGCAATGCAAGAAATGGGAATGAAAACAGCAATCCCCAGATACGCCAGTCCAGATAATCGATGACTGCTGCATATACTTCCTCAGAGGCAATCAGTCTGCCTAGAACAATGGGGGAAAATATTTTTGAAACGGTGCACAGCAGAATCGCCAGACCTGACAGGAAAAGCAGTCCTTGAAAGAATGTCTTGCCGGTTTCAGGATAGTTCCGCTCACCGTTGCGCCGTGCAATGACAACCTGCAATCCCAGACTGAATCCGAAGCCGAGCATATAAATGGCCAGATACCATATCCCGGCAAGTGCCGATGCTCCCAATTCTATTTCACCGATATGTCCTAGGAAGATGGCATCGGTTATATTTATGAGCTGTTCGATAAGGATGCTCATCATGACAGGAAAGTTGATGAGCCAAATGTTTCGGTATGTATAGTTCATTGTTCAACATGTTTAAATACAGCAAGCTCAGTGAGCCGCTGATGTTACTTGTCTGTAATGTGATATTGATATAATGGCAAAACGATCATACAGACTTATAATCTGAAGCCTGTATGTCTAAATAGCTTAAATTGAGAATGCTATTTGTTATGCGTAGCTATATGCAAACTTGCCATTTCATATTGTTGAACAATAATTGTCTTTTTATAAACGGCACAAAGTTAGTAAAAACATCAAGATTATCTCGTTTGACTTGTATTGTATGTGGCATACGGTGTTTTGAGCTGAATTATATTTTGCTTGGCGTACGTTTGAGGTGCTCATATTTTTGCAGCCAAAAGAGAAAAATGGCTGAGTCCATTTGAAGTGTCACAGCCATCTCTTTTCTTCCCTCATTTTGACTTTACTTTAATGAACGTATATATGAATA
>CDYY01033136.1_pt1 | contig 13415 bp, 8 predicted proteins | sample 480691 | NCBI WGS metagenome assembly CDYY01 (sample SAMEA3182107, study PRJEB8094) | gut metagenome | biome: human; feature: gut; material: Stool; isolation source: human stools | place: Canada | collected 2013-02-25
ATCTGATACTGTGCCACACCGATATCAATGGCTACGGCATCTACCGCACCCTGCTCCAGATCCATGAAAGCGGTATTGTAGTCCGCATATTCGATCAGCTGGGAGAAGGAATCACGCAGTGCAATGTTGTCTGCATTTTCTTCATCGTTCAGAGCAGCCAGCGCAGAGGAATCCTTCTGTACTGCTACCACCTTGCCTGCCAGTTCTTCCTTGTTCTGTACACCGGAAGCAGACGCTACGACGAATACCTGACTGTTGTCGATATAGGGCTCTGTCCAGGTGTAGGCATCTTCTCTGCCGTTCATGGTGAAACCGTTCCAGATACAGTCAATGGCTCCGGAAGAAAGCTCCATATCCTTAGCATCCCAGTCGATAGGCTGCTTTACCAGCTCCCAACCCTGTCTCTTGCATACTTCTGCTGCCAGATCCAGGTCAAAGCCTACATATTCTCCACTGTCATCACGATATCCGTAAGGGGGAAATTCCGCATCGAAACCTACGGTAAATGTTTTCTCAGATCCTTTAGAACCACAGCCGGTAAGAACACCTGCTGCCATGCTGATTGCCAGTAATGCCACTAATACTCTTTTCATAATGCATCCTCCCGTTCTGCCACTCACTGTTGGCCGCGTCGTATACTTTAGCATGGTAAATTGCTAACACGGTGTCATAGTAACACAACGAGAGGTGTCTTGTCAATTCTTTATCGGTCGTACCGCTCCACCATGGCCAGGATCTCCTGGGCATATTTCGGATAGGTGGCTGCGATGTCTTTTACTTCGTTTCTTGCACTCTCCGCTACTTCCTGATTGTAGTCCATCTGTTTACGGAGCACCTGTCTTCTCTGGATCAGTTCGTGACGGATCTCCACCATTTCCCGCTTGTCCAAAAGCGCAGCTGTCTGGCTGATCCAGCGCTCCGGCATCTGCACACGGTAACCGGCCAACTGCTGTACCAGCTGCTTCTGGTAGTACTCGATCTTAGCTTCCGCCTCTGCGAACTGCTTCCGCTCTTCCTTTTCGTCCTGATACATTTTCCACTGTTTTTCCAGCTTTGCTGCACTGTCCGTATTGTACTTCAGATACAGATATTCCATCAGCTGACAGTTGTTCACATAGCGGATCTTGACTTTATTCTGCAGCTGGATGATCTTGTTGATGGTCTTCTCCACCCGCTGCAGTTCCCGTCCTGCATCCATGTACCGGATGCAGACATAGGAGATGGCTACAGCTCCTGCACCTACTGCCAGAAAAAGTCCCACATAGACATCCATTTCAAAAGCATACTGCAGGATCACCAGCATGATCACACAGACGATCAATGCCGTAAGGAAAATGACAGCCATGCCCCGTTGGTTGTTCATCAGATTCTCCAGCTCATTTCTCCGGTATTCGTAGGCATGTCGTTCTCCGTCCAGTCTGTGCAGATCCTGCCTTATCAGATTGCCGTATTTCTCGCCGTCCCGAATCTTCTGAATGCCTTCTTCAATCTCGTTCTCTCTTTTGCGGATCGCATAGAAGTCCGCATCCCGCATACGGTTCTTCTTTTCCCGGTATCTGCTGCGTTCCTGTTCCAGCCCGGCCAGCTTGCCGGCCACCCGGTTGACCTCTTCTCTCTGCTCTGCTGGCAGGGCCTCAATCTCATCCGTATCCGTCAGATAAGAAGTCACCAGCGTATACTCTCCCGTCAGGAGGTCGATCTCCTTGGAAGCCTCTGCGATCTGCTCCAGGCAATTTACAATGTAACGTTTTCTCTGGTCTTCCTCATCAAAATTCACACCGTTGCGGGTATAGACCAGCTGTTCCCAGTCCTCTTCCTGCTGTATCGGTTCTTTTTTCTTAAATAAACGGTTCCACCACGCCATAATTCTCTCCTGCTGTCTTCTCTATACGCTGACACTTGTCCGGTAACTGTTTTTCAGTGCCTGAGTCAGTCTCTCATTTTCCGCATCGTATTTCACCCTGTCGTTCACCCGCCAGTCACCACGCAGCCGTAGCTGTCGGTACTCCGGCTGCTGTTCCCATTCCCGTTCAAATTGCTCGATCCGCTTTTCCAGTTCCAGGGACTCCGTATAATTTTCCGGATTCTGCGCTGCAAATGCCACATAGGCATCCTCCGTCAGTTCCATTCTCTTTGCCGCCAGATAGGCATCCAGGTGTTCTCTGTCCGGATCGGTCTTCCAAGCTTCGTTAAAGTAATATGCCGCCTTGTCATAAAACATCAGCCCTGTCAGCGCCACACCCTTATTGTGCAGGATCGCCGCCCGGACTTTTCCCGCCGGAAGTTCCTTTCCTTCCTGTTCCAGATGGTTCCAGGTCTCCAGTAGCATATCATATCCACGGATGGCTGCCGCATATTTTCTTTTTTCCACCATATAGTCGATCTGGCTCTTGCGTTTCTCCAGATTGCTGAGTCCGGCTCCCTGCTTCAGTACCTGCTCCACCTGCAGGATTTCTTCCGGATCGTACATCCCCACATATTGCAGGATCGTCACCACGAACACACTTAAGGATCCCTGCTTATGTACCATGGGGTAGAGCTGTTTTGCCAGTTCCCACACTTTACATTCTTCTCCGATCCAGTCCACCAGCTTATCGTTCATGATGGACAGGTCTAACAGGAATGCATTCTCCTTTAGGCAATAGCACAACTCTTCCATACTATAGACCCGGATATCCAGGCCTTCCACATTATAGGCATTCTCGCAATATTCTCCTACACACAGACTTGCCTTCATTTTTCATCCTCATTTTCTCTGCCCCGGGCAGATCTACAACTCTATTTCTTCCTTCCAGATATGATGCGTAGCTGTTCGGAAGCTGCCAAAACCAAGATCCTCCAGTTCCACCTGCAGATGTGTTTCATCCTTCATCTCCACCTGAATCCGCAGTCTGGTGATTCCTTCCTGCAATTCTTCCGGCACGATTCTGGCGATCCGGCTGCCCTTTCCCGTCAGGGACGTGATCAGGATCTCCACCGCTCTTCCTTCCAGCAGGTAAAACTCCATGGTATTCTGCGCCTCGTACCAGTTGATTCCGGCGTCTAACAGTGCCTGATAGGATTCCTCTCCCTGTCTGCGCACTTTCATACCGATATTGGATTTCAATTTATCCTGTCCCAGATAGACATGATTTTGTCCGTTTTCACTGGGATGCAGTCGCTCCATCATGCTGTAGCAGGCACCCTTGCTGAACAGGTTGTTCCCCTGAAAGACTCTCCGTCCACGGCACAGATAGCGTAGCGATTCTTTCATCCATTCTTGAGAAAACTCTTCCCCGATCAGATATACCGAGGACACCATCCGGTTCTCGCATAGCTGTGTGGCGATCTCCAGGAATTTTTCATCCGATTTTTCCACCGGAAAAGGGAATTCCCGCTCTTCGATGTACGTTACCACCGGCGTCGTATGGCGGTTGCATTCCATATAATAAGTCTGGATGGAACTGTCCCTATACTCGCACAGCACGCTCCCCTGCTTCCACAGATTTTCCGGCTGATACAGATTGTAATAATAAAAGCTCTCCCGATGGCTCTGAAAACAGACAGCATCCGTCTTCAGGTGTAATGCCTCCACTGCCTGCGTCAGCACCTCCAGCATTCCTGCATCCAGTTCCTCGCAGGTGATCATCAGGGCCCCGATCCGCTCTGTGGAAGTCATCTGGGACAGCATTCCCAGACTACGCTTGAGAAAAAGAGTCAGTAGTGCCACCGGATCCAGAGTCGTTCCATCGATCTGCACCGGTTCCCCATCTTTTGCCAGCTTCAGAAGATGCTCCACCAGGATTCCCTCTTCTTCCTCCGCATGCCGGAGGGCTTCACTTCCATAGAACCACTGGTTGACTCCCTGTCTCTTGCTCAGGACCAGGGGAATCGTATAGACCTGTGAGCCTGCAACGGAAGACAATGTGGTGATCTCTTCTTCCCTGCCTGTGACATAGCAGCTGATCTGCGCATAATCTTTCCCCAGGTCATAACCCACTATAACTTTATCACTTCCCGGCAGTCGCATGTTCTTCCGCCTCCTCTCCTGCTGTCTTTTTTTATCTTTACTGCAATGTGAACAATCTGTGATCCAGATATTCCCTGCGGTAATATTCCTCGATCAGATGATCCAGTGTCGTATCGTCCTGCAGTGTCATGCTGATCATCATATCATTGATAATCTCGTATTTGCTGTCCGGACTTTCATTCATAATATCGCTCTTCTGCAGGCTTCCGCTCTCCGTCAGCTGTTCTTCGTTCTCTGATTCTTCCATAATGTAATATTGAAGATTCTCCCCGAAAAACAGTACGAATTCCTTGAAAAATACACCGCTGTATACTTCCTGCATATATTCCGACAGGTAATCCTCCGCCTGCCCGTTCTCATGCATCATCACATAATGAATCCTTGCACGGACGCCGCCTCTTGTGTGATACTCCACGATAGTCTTGTCCTTCATCTCCTGCAGCTGTGGCAGGCAGTCCTGATATTCCCTGAAAAAGTTCAGATGAATGTGGTCCTTCATCATTTCCTCCAGGAAATTCCGGACCAGAGTTTCATCTTCCCGCTCCAGCTTGTCCTTATTCTCCGCATAGAATTTCAGATAAGCCAGCTTGCAGATCCGCTGGGTCTCTTCTCCCCGCAGATAGCAGTTACGGATCTCCCGGAATACATATTCCTCCGTGATCTTCTCCCGGCAGAAATAATCATAAGAGCTCTGTACAAGCACAGCTTCCTCGATCTCCTGTCTGGCTCCCTGGGATACATAATAACGGAAAATATCCATCCGCTCTCCCACAAATGCCCCGGAGAACAGCATCTGCAGCAATATCTTTTCACTTAAGCTGTAGCAGTCTATCTCAAAGGATCTTGCCGCTTTCCAGATGTCACGCAATTCCTTCGTGGTACCGGTGGCATAACGCACCAGATACTCTAAAATTCCACCGTTGTATTTTCCCTTGCGGAACACCGTCAATGCCGCCGCATACAGGACTGCCTCTCCCTCATGGACCGACTGCGTGATCACACCGTCCGTAAGCCGCAACAGAATCTTGGCCTCCACAAAATAAGGGGTATATGCTTCGATCCAGGCATATGCCTTCTCATAATTTCCCCGCAGCACCAGAAAACGCAGGATCAGTTCCCGCTGTTCCTCCGTAAAGCCGTCCCCCTGCAGCTCCTGCAGGTATTCATCCAGTGCCTGCAAATTATCCGCATCGAAATAGGCCTGTACCAGCTGTACCGCAATCTCACTGCGCAGCTTCGGCTCCACGGCATCGCTTTCCACCAGTCTTGCCATCCGCATCAGCTTTGTGGAAGATTTGGTCTCTTCTGTTCTGCCGTTCTCCATGAAATACAGATCCAGTTCTGCCGTATCCGGCACATAATGTTCCAGAAGTCTGAGATATTTCCCCGGTACCAGCAGTTTTTCCAGGGTATATTCCACATTTTTAAGGAACCTGTTACCATATGCATCCTCAAAAGCAATGGTATAATCATTCCCGTAGACTGCCACCCAGGCCGTGCCGTTTTGCAGAGGCGTCTCGGACAGTATCAGATTCCCCGGCTGGCTGACAATCACCTTACGCATTCTGCTGTCATCCACTCTTACCATATGGGCAAACAACAGACGGGACAGAGGCTTCGCCATAGCTTCCGTTACAATGGCCGGAGACAGGAATTCCTGATACAGTATTGCCAGATGTCTGTTAATATGCTGCTTCTGGATCTGGTCAATGACGAACCGCTCCATTCTCGGCTCGTAATGTTCGTACAGTTCCTCATAATCTTTCCGGTGTTTTAACAGATACGCATACAGGAACGCACTATGTTCATAATCCAGATTGCTCTGGAAAGAAAAATACATCAGAATCACTTTCGGAAGCTCCAGCACAGCATCCAGATCTACCGACGCCATATAATATTCATAGAGATTCGTGATCCTCAGATGGCTTTCCACACCCATCTGATACCACGTGAAGGCATCCGGTCCCGTCTTACTTCCCTTGATCAGAAGGCTGCACACCTCCTGCAGGATCCGCACATCCTTCTTTTTCTCATACAGTCTTCGTAAAATTCTGCCCAGTAGCGGAGAATACTCTCTGACTCTTCCGGACAGATACAACAGCTGTTCGATCAGGCTGTCGTTTACCGCATCCTGACGGACACCGAAGTTCAACACCTGCAGTTCAAAACTGTTCAATTTACGTAGCAGCGCCGGATTGCCGTTCAAAAGGGCCAGTGCTTCCAGGTAGATCACCGGACTGGTGCAGCCGTACTGGTACTGTTTTTCTAAGAACATCCATTTCCCGGAGGTTGAACGATTGTATTCCTCCGACAGATACAACAGCAGCCATGCCACACGCCAGCGGGTCCTGTCATAGCGGTAGATCTGTTCCACCTGCTCCGCCATTTGCAGTGTATACTGGGGATCCCTGTGGATCAGTGTGGTCAGATACAGATAGTAAGCCCACTGTTCTCCGCCGGTAGCTCCCTGGGCTTCCAACATGTCCGCCGCGTGATCCAGGATCCATCCGGCTTCATTGTAGCGTTCCTCTGTGATCAGAAGCTGTGCCTGGAACAGTCTCGCCGGCACATCCTTCTCATCCATGGTCACCATGCGCTCCACCAGTTTGCCGGTCTCCGCGAGCCAGGTTCCCGTACCGATCTTTTTCAGTCTCGATTCTTCATAATATTTCATGATCTGGGTGATGCACTGCATATGACTGTGATCCGCATGCCGGGCCACTACACCGTCTCCCAGCTGTACCATGACCGGGATCTCCAGTGAAGTATAAGCATTATATATGTAGACTTTACCGAAATTTTTGCCAGGTCTGCACAGGCTGCTGTCGATGTAGACCGGCAGGCGGCAACGGTTTCCCAGGAAATCATCGTCTGTAATGTTTTCCTTTTCCGTAAAGACAAATTCACCCTCACACTCGATCTGGAGATTCGTATATCCCCAGCCGTTCCTCACGATGGTCAGATTGTTCTCCGTGACGCCGTAATTATCTGCGCTGCGAGGCAGTTTTTTCACCAGTTCTTTCTCTTCCGTCAGGAATTCCAGCTGTTGCTTTTTGTTGATACAGATCAGGAATTCCTCCACATTTTGTTCGTTGCCCTCATAAGTGGACAGGATCCGGTAACTGTCATAGAAATGGGCATCGTTCCCCTGGAACAGCCGCAGAAATTCCGGATCATAGAACAGCCGCACAGCTTCCTTCCAGTTGCTCTTCGCCAGGTTGGCAAAATGGAACAGATTCCGGATAGCCCCGATGGAAGAATTCAACATCCCATGCTCCACCGTCACCACAAAAGGAAGATTGTATTCTCCTCTGTTGCTGACTACGGAAAAAGAGCCCTTGATCACATCCCCTTCCTCCAGATCTTCTCCGTGGAAGCAGTAAAAAATTTCTGCATCGGAGCCGGTAAACTGATCCGTCATACATTCCATCCGAAGATGGTCCGAGATCACGGATCCTTTTACATAGCCTTCCGACGCAGAAAGAATGTGAAAAGAGCCCTCATATATTGTCCCCTGTGACAGGGAAATCTCTATTTTAGCGCAGGAGAATTCCAAAGAACCGTTCTCATAATCGAAGTTTCCTCCTAAAATTCTATCAATAATCTCCTGCATGTACCTTCACCCGTTCCCTGTTGTCATTTGGATTTATTATACCAAATTTACCAGTTGAGGGCAAGCTGTAGACCCGGTTAGTCCAGGTTTAATTTTCGGTTCATGATGTAATAAGATACGCCGTACATGATGGCCGCAATGAGCAGACTGGTGATCACGTTAATATCATAGGCGGAATTGGTGCTCACCGTGATTCCACTGGCACTGTTTGCGACATTGGCACCAAACATGAATGCGCTCTGTACGGTGCTGCCGATGATGGACGACAGGATCGTCAGGCCGGCATATGCCAGAATTCCCATCAGGCCTTTATGTTTGGAGGAAAGCTGTCCGATGGTCAGCGCTCCGAACAGAGTGACCATGGTAATGAACGGTCCTGCCACATAGGTTAAGAGCAGCGTGATCCCATAATGCAACAGATTGATCCCCATCTCTTCTTCGTATGTTCTGCCAAGTTCATAAAAAGCATCTGCCAGAAATTCCCAGATATTCCCATTATATTGTGTCAGTACACTACTCAGTTCACCGATATTTAAAAGGCCTGTCATCAGAGACACGATCAGTGCCACCACTGAAATACCGATGCCTATCGTAATGAACAGATACCAGACACCGGAGACCAGTACCTTGCTTAAAAACAGCTGGTTAGCTGTTACCGGCAGGGTGTGGGACAGATAGCCTTCATCCGTATACATACTGCGGTAAAAGCGGATGCCCAAAAAAATCAGCATTCCCCAGGTAGACGCCAGCAGCATGATCACATACAGGATCAGTGTTGCCACAAAGGAAGAGAGTACAAACCAGCTCTGTGTCGCATTCATGTTATTGCCGTCCGCAATCTCCGTTACCAGTCCTCCCGGCATGCGTAATACCACGCAGCCAATCACGGTGACCACAAGCATTCCCAGAAGCATCAGTGTACCGGCTTTCCAGATATTTTTCCATTCATATTTCATTAACTTTCCTAACATGCGAACACCTCCCTGAAGTAAGCATCTACAGACTTACCTTTCTCTTCTCTGATATTGTCAACGGATGTATATAACACCAGCTGACCATAACGCATGAAGATGACTTCATCCAGTACCTGTTCCACATCCTCGATCAGATGGGTAGAGATCAGTACCGTTGCTTCCGGATTGTAGTTGTTGATAATGGTGCGCAGGATGTAATCTCTCGCTGCCGGATCCACACCGGCAATCGGCTCATCCAAAATATACAGGCTGGCATTCCTGCTCATCACTAAGATCAACTGTACCTTCTCCTTCGTACCTTTGGACAATGTCCGCATCTTCACTGCAGGATCGATCCCCAGACTCTTTAACATCTCTTCCGCACGTTCCCTGGAAAAGTCTGTATAAAAGTCCTGAAAGAAATCCAGAATCTCCCGGATCGTCTGATTCATGGTCAGATACGTGCGGTCCGGCAGATAAGCTACCTTGCTCTTGGTCACCGGTCCTACATAATTTCCGTCGATCATAATAGTGCCTTCCGTCGGTGTCAGCAGACCGTTCAGCATTTTGATCAGTGTCGTCTTACCGCTGCCGTTGGGTCCCAACAGGCCAATGATCTTCCCCTTGGGGAGACTTACGGTCAGATTGTTCACAGCCACATTGGCACCATATTTCTTGGTCAGATTTACAATTTCTACCAGATTATTCATTTCTATTTCCGCCTCTCTTTATTTTCATCATAAATTTGCACCCCTGTCAGGCCTGTACCTTATCGAAGAGATTCCGGATCTCCTCTCTCTGATATCCCAGTTCCTGCATGTTGTTGATAAAATTCCGGACATGCCCGGCTGCCAGCTGTTCTCTGGTATTCCCGATCAGCTCAGTGTCCTCCGTCACGGTTCTGCCGCTGGTGCGCTGTGTCACGATCAGGCCGCTCCGCTCCAGTTCTGCAAAAGCTTTCTGCATCGTATTCGGGTTCACCGCCGCCACGGCCGCAAGATCTCTGACACTCGGCAGCTTCTCTCCCGGCTGATATTTGCCGGACACGATCTCTTTCTGGATCCGCTCCACCAGCTGCGCATATATGGGTCTGTCAGCATCCAATTCCCACGCCATTCCTATCATCCTTTCTTGTTTCTTATTTTCTGTTTCTTATTACCTGTCACGCATCGTTTCTATCGATGCCTCCCCGGGTCCCTCATTGTCTTGTTGTTTTACTGTATTATTTATTTAATACAATAATACGTTATTTATTTTTATCTGTCAAGCGGATTTTATGCTTGTCCGGGAAAATTGTTGGAATTACACTTGTTACAACATGGTAAATGGGAAGTTACGCGGCTCATTGCTCGCGTAACTTCCCATTTACTACGCATCCGGCTCCGAAATACGTGTCACTCCCACATAAATATCCGAGATTTCAAACCATGTAGGATAATCCACGATTCCGGTCTGAGGAAGATTAAATATCTTCTGGAACGTCCGGACAGCCTCCGCAGTACCGGAGCCATAGATTCCGTCGGGTGTCAACGTAGGAATCGCCGGATAATTTCTGGCGATCCGGTTCAACTGCTGTTGCAGCTGACGGACTTTTTCCCCGGAAGAACCGATAGTCAGATCATACCCCGGCCAGGAAGAAGGCACTCCCGAAATAATATCTGCGGAATTGATATACATATCATTGCCGTAATAATAATGAATGATATCAATAGCGGAATATCCCTGATCCGCCAATGACTTGGAGCCCCACTGGCTCAGCCCCCGGCAGGTAGTCCGATTACCGTCACAATACGATGTGAAAATGGGCTGTCGTACACCGGGCCTTGACAAATAGTTGGTAAAAATGGAATCTACCAGATAGTCGATCTCTTCGAACACATTTCTGCCATAGATCCATTTTTGATCATACGCCGTAGAAGAAGTTATCGTAAAATCGTATCCACGTCCCCTGTACCACTCCGTATATATACGGTTTAACGTAAATGATTGAATGACCAGAATATTAGCATAAATTGCACTCTCCGGCCAGGTGGAATAAATCTCGCTGGAGGCCACATTTTTAATGTAATCCTTATAGCGCACCCAGTAATTCCGGGCAGTGGGATCCTCCGGGACACCGTCATGTACGATCACATATTCCGGAATCACCACACGGCTCAGTACGATCTCCCCGGTCTCGTTCATAGGTTTGATTTCTTCTTCCGGAATCTTCGGAGGATACTCTCCGAAAAGCGTATGTGCAGGTATTACTACTACTTTTTCTTCCTCCTCTGTTACATTCAGCGGATTCATGCGGATCGGTTGTAGGGAAAATTCGCCTGCCAGAATTTCGGAACCAGATACCAGTACCGGTTCAAAGCCTTCTGCAGTCACCTGAATGTTGTACTCCGAATAGGGCTGTGCCGTAATATCCGGAGATAAAGAAAGCTCTCTCGGCGGCGCATCCAGTGTTATCGTAGGGGTTTGCCCGGATTCGTCAGTAGTCATCGTCTCCAGCGGGGAATCCGGATCCCCGGTATAGGAGACAGTGACGGTCGCGCCGGGTATCGGTGTCATCCCCAGAGCGGAGACAACGCTGATCTGAAGTGTTCCTGTATAAGTAGTTTCCATGGACAGAGGTCCTTTCTGCCTATGCCGTTTTGTCTGTCTTGATCCGGTCAGGCAACAAATGTTCCTTACAGAATATGCAAAGTCAGAAAAATATGTGCATGTTCCCATATACTAAGCAGACTAACTTCTATCCGTTTTGTCTTCATCATACATCTACTTGATTAACAGACGGGTGATATGCATTCACTAAATACTAATTCCGGTACCGGTCTGCATCTGTCCCCGAGCCACCGTGTAGCCCAAAAAAGGAACCACAAACCGTTCCCAGATTGTGATTCCCTTTGTTTTTAATCCGTCATTTTTATTTGGTCAACAGCATCATAATGTCATTGCTTCTTGCCACGAACTTGGTCATGGCGTCGGCGGACAAGGGTGCATGCTGGAGCTTTGCCAGATCGTACAGCTGCTCGCAGATCATTTCTGCGTTCTCGCCGTCCTGGTGCTCGGTGATGTACTGTACCAGAGGATGGTTGGCATTCAGAATCAGGGTCTCGCCCTCACCGCCGAAAGCACTCATATCCATGCCGGGCATGGAGTACATCTTCATCATATCCTGCATACGTCTGCTCTCTTCGGACAGCGTGATCATGGAAGAGATCTTCTTGTTCTTCAGCTTCTCTACCTTGACAGTGATCTTGTCGTTCTTCAGAGCCTTCTTCATCAGCTTGCTGATGCTCTCTGCCTGCTCTTCCATCTCTTTTTCAGCCTTCTTGGAAGTCTTGGACTTCAGGGCATCGGTCACATCCGCATCGATACGCTGGAACTTGATTCCCTCATTCTTCTGCTCCAACTGGGAGATGAAGGGCTGATCGATATTATGGGTCAGGATCACAGCATCCATCTTAGCAGCCTTGAACATATTGATGTACTGGCTCTGCTGCTGTTCATCCGTTACATAGTAAATGATCTTTTCCTTCTTCTCTTCCCCGGCATTCTCCCCGGAAGCCTCATCTTCAGATTTATCCCCTACGACCTCAGCTTCTACCTTGTTGCCGTTCTCATCTACAGCATTTTCCTTATTCTCTTCCTCGTCCTGAGGCTTGATCTCCAGACACTCGGGCAGAGTCAGATATTTGCCGTCCAGATTCTTGAAGAGGATATAATCATTCATCTTCTCACAGAACTTGTCATCCTTCAGGCAGCCGAACTTGATGAAGGGACTGATGTCATCCCAGTATTTGTCGTACTCTTCCTTATCCGTCTTGCACATACCGGCCAGCTTGTCCGCTACCTTCTTGGTAATGTACTCGGCGATCTTCTTGACAAATCCATCATTCTGCAATGCACTTCTGGATACGTTCAGAGGCAGATCCGGGCAGTCGATGACACCCTTTAACAGCAGCAGGAACTCAGGAATGACTTCCTTGATGTTATCTGCGATAAATACCTGATTGTTGTAAAGCTTGATGGTACCTTCGATGGACTCATACTCCATGTTGATCTTCGGGAAGTACAGGATACCTTTCAGATTAAAAGGATAATCCATATTCAGGTGGATCCAGAACAGAGGCTCCTTGTAATCCTGAAATACCTTGCGGTAGAAGTCCAGATACTCTTCCTTCGTGCACTCATTGGGATGCTTGGTCCACAGAGGCTGTGTCTCGTTGATCAATTCAGGACGCTTTCTGATCTTCAGCTTCTTAGGCTCTTCTGTTCCCTCAGCAGCTTCAGCGTTTTCACCTTCTGCCGCTTCCTTCTTCTCCGGCTCGATCTCTTCCAGGACTTCATCATCGGGAAGCTTTTCCTCTTCCTTGATGATCTGGGTCTCCTTGGTGTTCGCCTTGGACAGATAGATCTCGGTAGGCATGAAGGAACAATACTTCTTCACGACCTCACGAGCCTTGTACTCATTACAGAACTCCAGACAATCTTCATTTAAAAACAGGGTAATGGTCGTACCGACATCCGTCTTGTCTCCGTCTTCCATGGAGAACTCGGTGCCGCCGTCACACTCCCAGTGTACTGCCTTGGCGCCATCCTTGTAAGATAACGTATCAATATGTACTTCATCCGCTACCATGAATGCGGAATAGAAGCCCAGTCCGAAATGACCGATGATCTGGTCGGAATTGCTCTTGTCCTTATATTTCTCAATGAAATCCGTAGCACCGGAAAATGCGATCTGGTTGATATACTCTTCCACTTCGTCGGCGGTCATGCCCAGACCGTTATCCTTGAAGGTCAGTGTCTTCTTCTCAGGATCCACGATGACATCCACACGTCCCTTATA
>CDYY01039516.1_pt1 | contig 13399 bp, 9 predicted proteins | sample 480691 | NCBI WGS metagenome assembly CDYY01 (sample SAMEA3182107, study PRJEB8094) | gut metagenome | biome: human; feature: gut; material: Stool; isolation source: human stools | place: Canada | collected 2013-02-25
GGCAGCGAAGCGTCCCTGCCAGTAACTTCGCGCGTCCTCAGACGCGCCCCCAAGCTGCTCATTCGACCAACTGTGCTGTGTCGCGCCAAATGGGCGCGACCGAATTGCATGGCTTCCAGTCATAGCTGGTCTTTTCCGTAAGCAGGGGATTTCGCGCCTGCGGGCGCGAGTCGGGGGCTTTGCGGTCGCCCCCGACACCCCTTCGCAGTGCACACCCATGCGGCTTGATTTTCATCGTTGCAGGGGGACTCGCGCCTGCGGGCGCGAGTCGGGGGGCTTTGCGGTCGCCCCCGACACCCCTTCGCAGTGCACACCCATGCAGCTTGACCGTTATCGTTGGTTGGGAGAACCGGAATTGTCCCCCATCTGCGCCACAATCCTTTCCACATGCCGACGTGCCTGATTCGCAAACTGCTCCGCCTGCTCCGGGGACTGCGGCGCGTCGCCCATCAGCCCCACAAACTGGCTGACCTTCAAGCCCAGCGCTTCCTGCATCACCGCGTCCGAACCCTGCGGCGCAACGAGGTAGTAGCACAAAAGCGAATCCTCCTGCCCCATGCGGTGCGCGCGATCCTCCGCCTGTGAATGCACCGCCGGCGACCAGTCCAGTTCGCCGAAAACGACGCATGTCGCGCGCTGGAGATTGAGACCGCTTGCCGCGCGAAGACTGATGCACAGCACGTCCGTCCGCCCGGATTGGAAGCGGTCAACCGCGTTCATTTTCGCCAGCGTCGTCTCCCGCCCGGTGATGAACCCCGGCGAAAACGCCTTCAATTCCTGCTTGTAGATGTCCATCACCTGATGGTGGTGTGCAAACAGCAGCACTTTTTCGCCGCCGTCCAGCAGCGCGCGCACAAATTGGCACACATACGGCGCTTTCGCCACGCCCGTGGCCTGCCGCGCGTGCTGGCTGATGGATTCCTCCAGCATTGCCCGCTCCTGCGCCGAAAGCTGGTCGTCCTGTTTCCAGCGCAGCACGTCGCGCATCACGGGCGCCATCAGCTGGGCGTATACCTTGTCGTTCCAGTCCAGCTCCTGCACCAAGCGGCGCTTCGGCGGCAGCTCGCGCAGTACCTCCTGCTTCGTCCGGCGGAGCATCAGCCCCTCCCGCCGCAGGTACGCGCCGAGCAAATCGGGTTTCAGCACAAGCTGATTGCCGTAGCCGCTGCACCACTCGCGCGAAAACGACTCCCAGTCGCCTAAGAAGTGGTAGTCGAGGATGTTGATGACGTTCCAGATTTCGCCGCCGCGGTTGTAAATCGGCGTGCCGGATAGCCCGATAACGCGCTCGCAGCTTTCCGACAGCAGCGACGCGGCGGAGTACTTTTCCGTCCCCGCGTGGCGAAGCTCCTGGATTTCGTCGAAGATGACCGATCGAAAAGGCAGCGTCGGCAGCACGCTCTTCCACCCGCGCAGAAGCAGGTAGTGCATGATGTACACGTCCGCTTCTGGCAGGTCGTAGGGCTTCAGCCCACGGATCGTGTGCACGCGCGGCGCTTTGCCGTCCACTCGCAGGAAACGCAGCGTTTCCTCCTGCCAGTTGCGGGTCAGGTGCGCGGGCGGAATCACCAGCGCGGGCAATGAACCGGTGGAGGATAGAAACGCCAGCGCCTGCACCGTCTTGCCTAAGCCCATTTCGTCCGCCAGCAGGCATCGGTCGTGGCTGCACAGGTACGACAGCCCCTCCTCCTGAAACGGGCGGAGCGTGCCCAGAAACGCACCGTCGGGCGGGGTCATGCGCACAGGCATGGTCGATAACTTTGCCTGACGAACCGCGTATTCCCGCGCGCCCGTGACCGCCTTTTCCCACAACGCGCGGTCGCTTGCCTTGATTTCCAGCGGGAAGCGCATCATCAGCCAGCAGAGGTCGCCCACCGCCCGCCGATGCGCCGTGAACCGCGCTTCGCCGCGCCTGCTGCCCGCGCTGCCCGGAAACAGCCGCTTGCACACCTCCGTCACCGACGGGTCGCCCTTCACCACCCAGCATTTGCTGCGGCGGTTGTAGCTCAGCGTTCCCAGCGGTGCGCCGGAGGGCGGGTACGGGCGCAGGTACGGCGGAAGCAGTTCCGCTTCTTCTTCATTCATAGTGCAATTCCCCACAGCCGGTTCAGGCATACGCACGAAATCGGCTTTCCGTGAATTCGATTGGGTACGGCGACAGTCCGCTCAGTCACAAGAATCAGGGCGCTGATTTGCCCGCACGCGGCGTAGCGGGTCAGCTGCATCACAATGCGCTTGCGGTCAGGCTGCCCGCGCTTGATTTCGATGCCGATGCCGCCGGGGCACACAAGGTCGATGCGGCAGCGCGGGGCGAGCGGGACTTCGTGCGCGCAGGGGATGCCTGATTCCACCAGCGCGGCGCGCACGAGGTCGTGCAGGTCGTATTCGCCTTGCTGGATGGGGGCGCGGATGCCGCGGAGGGCATGGAGGATTTCTGCGAGAGAATCCGCCGCCGTGTTTGTTTGTGTATCCATTAGTAGAGACCCGCCATCGCCTGTGTCAGCTGCCCCATCGCGGACGCAACTTCCGCCGTCGTCGGGGCGGGGAGGGAGATGACGTATTCCAGATTCGTGATGGCGGACTGAATCGCGGAGTAGCGCTGCGCGTCGTTTACAATGTCCATGCTCTGCAATTGCGCGTAGGCTTGCGAAAGCAGAATCTTCGCATCGGGAATCAGCGTGTTCTCCACCATCGTGTTGCTGCCGGAGCTGGATGCGCTCGTGTGGTACGGGCAGGTGCCGCTTGCGCCTAAGACCGCGTAGCTGCCGAGGTACTCAATCAGCACATCCTCATATTCCGTGCCGATGAAGGACGCCAGCGGGTGTCCCGACGGAATCGTCAGCACGCCGCGCGTGACCGTGTCCGGGCAGTAGGGGGAGGCGAGCAAGCCGCTGACGGAGCAAATCGTCTGCGTCGTGTGCATTTGGCAGGAAACCGTCGGCTCTGTGCCGGCTTTCCAGTAGTCCGTCACGACCCCGTAGCCCATCGCGTCGCTTCGGCAAGCGTCGGTGGCAAGCTGCCCCGATACCGCGCATGTCGTCACCTTCACCAAGCCGTAGTCGCTGGCGCTGCCCTCCAGAATGTCGCGGTTGGACAGCCCCTGATGAATCTTGCTCATGTAGCTCTGCCACAGCGGGGCGGCGGAGCGGGAGCCGGTGGATTTCGACGACAGCGCCTTGTAGTTGTCATGCCCAACCCACAGGGCGGAGGAGTAGTAGCCCGTCATGCCAGCGAAGAAAACGCCCTTCTGGTCGGAGTTCGTGCCGGTTTTGCCCGCGACGGTCTGCCCCTTGATTTTCGCGTTTGTGCCCGTGCCGGAGGAAACCGCCTGCTTGAGCATGTCCACGACCATGTACGCCGTGGATTCGCTGAACACGCGGTGACGCTCCTGCTGCTGGTGGCCGTCCCAGATGACCTTGCCCGTGCTGTCGGAAATGCCGAGGACGGAGATGGGCTGCTGATACACGCCGCCGTTCGCCAGCACGCCGAAGGCAACCGCCATCTGCATGGGCGTAATGCCGCTGGAGCCGAGGGACAAGCCGAACGGCGTTGCGTCAATGTGCGCATCGTCAATGCCCATCGCGTGCAGGAAGGCAACGGAATTGTCTACACCCACAAGGGTCATCAGCGCCTGCGCGGCGGCGGTGTTATGGCTGTTGACGAGCGCCTTGCGCAGCGTCTCCGGGCCGGCGTAGGAGCTGCCGCCGTAGTTGCGCGGCCACGAATCCTGCCCGTTTGACCCGCGCCAGCCGGAAATCGGCAGCGGCATGTTCATCACGATGCTCGCGGGGGATGCGCCAAGCTCAATCGCGGGGGCGTACACGGCAATCGGCTTGATGGACGAGCCGACGGGCATGGTCATATCCACCGCGCGGTTGAAGGTCTTCATCGCCGTCGGACGCGTGCGGCTGCCGACAATGGCTTTGATTTCGCCCGTGTGGTAGTCCACAACGACGGCGGCGGCCTGCGGCTCAACCGTTTCGTCGTATGTGCCGTCGGAATTGCGCGTGCGGTAGACCTTGTCCGCCGGGTCGCGCAGGGTGGGGTAGTTCGTCCAGTTTTCCAGCGTATCCTCGACGGTGGACTGAATGGAGGTGTCGATGGCGAGCTGGACGTGGTAGCCGCCGGTGCGCAGCTTGTTTTCCATGGCGTTGCGGTTGGCGGAGGTGTCCTCAAGGTTGTTCAGCTGCAGCAGAATGTCGATGACCTCATCCACCGCGTATTCGACGTAGTGCGCGTAGGCGTACATGCCGGTAGCCGTGTTCGGGTCTTTCTCCAGCACATGCGCGGTCGCCGGGTCAAGCGCCTCCTGATACTGCTCGTAGGTGATGTACTGGTTTTCGTACATGCAGCGCAGGACGTAGTTGGTGCGGTCGTTGGTGATGGCGGGGTAATCCACGCCCTCCTTCTGCCGCGTGTAGAAATTCCGGCGCGGATTGTAGTAGTAGGGCGAGTTGCATGTGCCCGCCAGCATGGCGCATTCGCGGAGCGTCAGTTCGCCCAGCGATTTGCCGAAATACCCCTGCGCGGCGGTGTACACGCCGTAGTAGTTTTCGCCGAGGTAGATGGTGTTCAGGTAGCTTTCGAGAATCTGATCCTTTGTGTAGCGCGTTTCCAGCTGCATGGCGAGGTACGCTTCCTGAATTTTGCGCTTGTAGCTCTGCTCAGAGGAAAGGAGCGTATTCTTAATCAGCTGCTGGGTGATGGTCGAGCCGCCCTGCGTGGAGGAGGAGGAAAGGTTCGACACGAACGCGCCGATAATGCGCTTGATGTCCACGCCGTTGTGCGTGTAGAAGCGCGCGTCCTCCACGGCGATAAAAGCGTGCTGGAGGTATGTCGGCATGGCCTGAATCGACACCATGACGCGGTTCTCCGAGCCTTTGTATTCGGTGATGAGGTTGCCGTTGGCGTCGTAGATGAAGGAGGTCTGCGCCTGATCGTCAATCGCGGCGAGGTCAAGCGTCGGGGCAGTTTCCATGTACCCTTTCGCAATGCCGACCACCGCGCCGACTGCCGCCAGCCCTGCCACCAGCACCAGCACCGCGAAAATGCGGATGACGTTGACGGCAATCGACAGCACGAAGTTCGGCTTCTTCATCTCCGGCTTGAAAATGGAGTGCTTGTAGACCTTTTCCTCCTCCGGCAGCGCTTCGCTATCATCCGCCGAAGCGTTCCAGAAGTCCTCGTGCGCGAACATGTCCGCCTGCCCCGCAACTTCCACAGGGTCGTCGTCGTCCGCCCAGTTCGGGTCGTACTCGTCAGGATCATCGCCCTGCGGGTCGTCGGGATGACCGTCCTGATAGGCAAAATCGTCGTTTTCCGGCACAAAGTCCGGGAAATCGTTGCGTTTCTTCACTGCTTCAGCCCCTTTGCGCCGTCAGCGGCATGATGCGCGCCCCGGCGGAATATGAAGGAATGCGGAATGCTATTTTCGGATTCGCCTGCGCCATCTGCTCGCGCCTTGGCGCATTTTCATCCGAAAATAGTATAACCCGCAGAGCATACAGAATTACATCCTATATTATAGCACATATTCGCGCATCCTGCAATGGCAGGCGACGAAAGGAGGATGCACCATGCCCCAGACAAACAACGAATCAGAAGTGAAAATTCCTGCAAAGCGGCGAAAATCTCCCCGGCGGCGGTGGAAACGCGCGCTGCTGCTGCTTGTGCTGATGACGCTGCTGATTCTCCGCGTCGAGCGAAACGTGACCGACGTCGTGCTGACGCTCTCGCAGGCGACGGCGCGGTCGCTGGCGATTCAGGCGCTCAACGAGGCAGCGTCTGAGATGCTCGGACTCGGCGTGCATTACGCCGACCTGATGACCGTCGAGAAGGACGATCAAGGGCAAGTGCGCCTGATTCAGGCGAATACCCCGGAGATGAACCGCTTGGCGGCGCAGGCGTCCCTGCTTGCGCAGGAGAGATTGACCGCCATGGGGCAGAAAACCGTCGTCGTGCCGCTGGGCAGTGCCATCGGGCTGACGCTGCTGGCGGGCGCTGGGCCGGGCATCGCCGTGCAGATTCTGCCTGTCGGCTCGGTGCAGGCGGCGTTCAGCACCGATTTCACCACTGCCGGCATCAACCAGACACGCCACCGCATTTCCCTCGTCCTGACTGCGAACGTGCAAATCGTCATTCCGACCGGCGCGAAAAACGTGCAGGCCAGCACGCAGATGGCGATGGCGGAAAGCATCATCGTCGGGCAAGTGCCGGATTCCTTCGCCGAGGGCGGCAGCGACAACAGCATCATCGACCTTGCGCCGTGAGGGGGAATGGGGTATAATAGAACCGAAATCCCGCTGATTTCAGCAGAAAGAAGCATTACCATGCGCGTTCTCGACATTGACCTCGACTTTTTCCTCGCTGATTGCTGCCCGCTTGCTGAATTAGGACACCGCCCATCCCTCCCCGGACACGAGCCGTGGGAAGCATCCGCCGTCCGCGCGTTTCTGGAAAACCAGTGCGGTCTGTCCCGCACCGCCCCCAAGCCGGGGCGCATTTTCGAGACGCACGACGGCGCGCTCCGCTTCTGGGAGGAGCAAATCGCCGCCGGACGCCTGACCGCCCCCTTCGACGTCACCCACGTCGATGCCCACAGCGACCTCGGCATTGGTTATCCCGGCCCGAACTTCGTGCTGTTCAACGTCCTGTCCATGCCCGTCCCAAAGCGGCTGGACTACGCCGCCTTCTATGCCCAGAAGAAGCTCGATGAGGCGAATTACCTGCTGTTCGCGCTGGCGATGCGGCGGATTTCGTCGCTGGATGACGTGCGCAATCCGTGTTCGCGGGCGGATATTCCGCAAGTGCTGCTTGACGCGGACGGCAACATCCATCTCAATTCGCTGACCGCGCAGATGTTCGCCGCGAAAAACGGCACAGAGCCGACCGTCCCCTTCCGCGTGTACGACGACTACCGCGATTTCCGCGCGGCGGGGGCGTATGACTTCGTGACGCTCGCGATTTCGCCGAGGTACGCGCCGAAGGAGGCGGATGGGCTGGTGGAGGTCGTGGGGGAGTATATTCGTCACATCTAATGCGCTGCAAAAAAATGGCGACGTGACTTGACAAAACAAAAAGCACATGCTATATTACAAATGAAGATACTGGCATGAAAAACGAACGATACAGAAAGGCGTGAATCCCATGGGGCAGACAGCGCGGCAATCGTAATCCTACTGTGACAGATAAAGGAGAAGCGAATGAAAAAGTTTCTGTCGCTGATGCTCTGCGCCGCTCTGACCCTGTGCGCTTTTGCCGCCCACGCGGAAAATGCAGAACTGAACATTGCCACCAATCAGTATTATGCCTTGATGGAACGCATGGAGCAGTTTGAACAGGAAAGCGGCATCAGCATCACCTGCGAAAAGTCCGTAGACATCATGGACACGATTTCGACCGCCTACGTTATCAAGAATCCCGACATTGATTTGTTTGTTTTCACTGCTTACGACGGCTTATATACCCTCAAAAACATGAAATACTACGCGCCGCTAACCGGCAGCGCGATTTTGCAGGACGCTTTCCAGCATGTCTATCCCGCTCTGCGCCCCGTCTGCACGGATGACGATACGCTGATGGGCTGGATAATAGATGCTTCCCCGATGGGCATGATGGTCTTGACGGAATATCTGGACGAATGGGGAATGAAGTCGCCCGAAACCTTCGACGAACTGCTGGATGTGTGCAACGAAATTCTGGCGGAAGGGCTGCTGCCGGAAGATGCGAGTCTCCTGATGCAGAAATACACCCAGTCGGGCATGATGGACTTGTTCATGAAATATTACATCATGACCTCCCTGCAGGAGGGACGCAGGCTGGACTTTACGGACGAAACGTTTCTGCATTACGTCCAGCGCATCAAGGACGAACTGCCCGCGGAAGAAGAGCCGCGCATGGCATTTGAAAATATTTTCATGATTCCGGGTGCTTCGTCCGCCCCGTCGCAGATGATTCAATTCGTGCCGCGCATTTTCCCGGAGCAGAACAGCGCGGTTGAAACGTATGTGACCATTGCTGTGGTGAACCCCTACGGCAAGAATCAGGCTGCCGCGATTCAGTTCTTGGAGTACTGCGCGACGCATCTGACAGATGGAAGTTACTTTATCTATGACAACCTGACCGAGCCGATTGAAAATCCGTCGATGGTGGCGCAGCTGGATGAACTTGCGGAAAAAATCGCACTGCTGGAACAGAAAGCAGATAAAGAGCGCGCCGACGAGGACACCCTGCGCGACTTGCAGGAGCAGTACGCAAACATGGAGCAGTGGCGTTACTTCTCTTCGGCGGAGGATATTGCCTACTATCAGGAGATGGCGAAATCGCTGTATGTGTCCGAGGGTTCGCCGCTGACGTATGATGACGCGCTTCAGGTGTTGGTGCAGCGCTATCTGAACGGCGCGTTTGATGCGGCGACGTTCGCGAAGGAATGCCAGAATCATGTGGAAATGATTTACGCGGAAATCGGCGAATAATCAATAGAACCAAAAAACCTCGCGGCATCACCTGTCGCGAGGTTTTCATGTGCAAGCAATGTGGATAACTCAAATCCCCGTCGCGGATTTCGCGGACGTGGCGATATTCTCCGCGTGGTCGCCGATACGTTCGAGGTTTGTCAGCATATCCAGATAAATCATGCCGTTCTTCGCGGAACACTTGTGGTTCTTCAAGCGATCCATGTGGTGGCTGCGCAGGGCTTCGGTCGTCGTGTCGATTTCGTCCTCCACGCCCTCCACTTCGCCCAGCAGCGTGTCGTCCGTTACCTGCGCCTTGAACATGTCCAGCGACCGCTGCATCTGCGCGCGCACAAGGTTCGACAGGCTTTCCAGCTCCTGCACCGCCTTGGGCGAGAATTTCACCTCATCCTGATTCTTCAGCTGCGCCGATTCCATGATGTTCTGGCTGTGGTCGCCAATGCGCTCCATGTCGTTGACGACGTGGAACATCGAGCCGACCAGCTTCGTGTCCTTCTCGGACAGGTCAAGCCCCTTCACTTCCACCAGCGAATCGGTGATTTCGCGGTTCAGGTAGTCCAGCACGTCCTCGTTCCGCGCCAGCTCTTCGGACTTCTTCGCGTCCCACTCGTTGAAGCACTCCATTGCGCGCTGGAAGTTGCCCATCGCAATGCCGCCCATGCGCTGCACTTCGTTGAACAGCTGCGCCACGGCAATCGGCGGCGTTTTGAGCATACGCGCGTCAAAGTAGAGGAGCTTCATTTCCTCGGCGGTCGAGCCGTCGCCCTTGATCAGCAGGCACGCCAGCTTCTCCAGCCAGCTTGCGGCGGGCAGCAGCAGCGCCGTCGTCGTGACGTTGAAGAGAATGTGGACGATGGCGATTTGCAGCTTGAGGTTGCCGGGGGAGAGCATCTCAACCCAGCTTGCCAGCGGCAGGCAGCAGGCGATGATGACGAAAATCACCGTGCCGATGACGTTGAAGAGCAGGTGCACCGTCGCCGCGCGCTTGGCGGTGGAGTTTGTGCCCGCGCACGCCAGCAGCGCCGTGACGCAAGTGCCGATATTCTGCCCGAAAAGGATGAAGATGGCGCTGTCCAGCCCAATCAGCCCCTGCGCGACGAGCGTTTGCAGGATGCCGATGCTGGCGGCGGAGGATTGCAGGACGGCGGTGATGCCCGCGCCAATCAGCACGCCCAGAATCGGGTTGTTGATGGACGCCATCGCCTTCTGAAAACCCTCCCACGTCCGCAGCGGCTCCATCGCGCCGGACATGGTGTTCATGCCGATGAACAGGATGCCCAAGCCCATCGTGATGGTGCCGAACTGCTTGGCGGTTCTGTACTTGTCGGGAAGATTCGAGAGAATCAGCCCCAGAAACGTGAAGATGGCGGCGAAATCAATCTGCACCGACAGCAGCAGCGACGTGACCGTTGTGCCGATGTTTGCGCCCATAATCACGCCGACCGCCTGCGTCAGGGACATCAGCCCTGCGTTGACGAAGCCGACGACCATGACCGTCGTCGCGGAGGAGGACTGCACCACCGCCGTGATGGTGATGCCCGCGAGCATGGCGAGGAAGCGGTTGCCCGTGACCATGCCCAGCAGCTTTTTCAGCCGTGTACCCGCCGCTTTTTCCAGCGCTTCGCCCATCAGCTGCATTCCGAACAGGAACAGCCCCAGTCCGCCGAACAGGGATAAGACATTCATAATCGTCATGATGGTTCGTTTCCTCCGAGCGTGCCGCAATGCAGCAGAATTCCGCCTGTGCGGGGAAAAATCGCATACATATCTACTTTACCACACTTTGCGCTTGTTTTCAACTGAATTTTACATATTCATAGAGATTTTAGGCGGCGCTCAGCGGGGGAACAAAAGGTTCTTCACGGAATCTTGGGGGGAAGAGCAGCTTGGAGGCGCGTCTGCGGACGCGCAGAGTTACTGGCAGGGACGCTTCGCTGCCTGCACCTTTGTTGACGGCTTCCTTAGGATTGGTCGGACGCGGAACAGTTGGGGCGTTGCCCCAAACCCCACAAGGGACGCTGTCCCTTGACCCTGCAAGGGGCAATTGCCCCTTGACCCCTTTTCGCGATTGGGTTGGTCGCACTTTCATGCTCCTTCCGCGTGCAGCTTTTGGGGGCTTCGCCTAAGCCCTTGTTTGCTTTCCCAACTTTCCGTGAAGAACCAAACAAAAAGCCGCCCCGAAAGGCGGCGAATGTCAAATTCGCAGCGGATGCCGCTGGGCAAATCAACATCTTGCGCGGAATCATCCCTGCGCCTGGCGCACCATATGGTAAAACGTCCCTTCTCCGCTGAGCGTCACCCGCTTCACCGGCTCGCCCACCACCCGGAATCCCGCCTTCTCGTAGCAGCGAACGGCGCGCGTGTTCCACGTCCGCACTTCCAGATACATCGGCTTGCCCGGATACAGCCGCTGGGATAAATCCCACGCCAGCGCCGTCATCTGCGTGCCGTACCCCTGTCCGCAGTGGTCGGGATGCGCCCCGATGCCGAAAAACACCTCGCTGCCCTCATCGGACAGGTTCACGAAGCCCACCAGCGTTTCGCCATCGTAAAAGGAATAGAAATTGTTTGCCGGATTCGCAAAACCGTATCCGTGCTTCTTCTGCTCGGCATACGGCGGATTGTTGTACATCGCGTATTCGCCGGGGTACTGCCACGCGCAGATGGCTTCCTTCTCGGCTTCGGTGGTCGGATGATACGTCAGCATGGGCGTTTTCCTCCTTGGGGATATTTCTGATTATGCAAAAAACCGGAGGCAGCCTTGCGCCGCCCCCGGTCAAATCCTCGATTATTGCAGCACAATGCCTTCCGCTTCCAGCTCCGCGCGGGTGCAGAGCCGCAGCGTCACAAAGTTCTGCTGGCAGATGATGTAGCTGCCGCCTTCACGCGTGTCCTTGTTCTCCAGCGTCACGATGCCCTGCGCGATGCAGTCGTGGTCGGCGCAGCTGGCATCGGTCATTTCGATGCTCGTCTCCGTGACGTGGATGATGTTCACGCACACGCCGTGAATCAGCCGGTAGTACCCGTCCTCCAGCAGCGGAATCGGCTCGTATGTCTTTGTGCCGACCGTCACAAGCAGGAACGCGACGGCTTCCGACGGGTCGCGAACCGCGCTTGCCATCGGGGAGGGCGCGATGCCGGGGTCAGTGCCGCGCGTCGCCGGGTTCAGCTTCGCGAAGCTCAGCGATTCGTTCGATGCCGCCAGAATTGCCTGCGCGTCGGCGAGGGTCTCCTGCGTCGTCGTCAATTCCGCCTCTGTCGCGGCAAGGGTTGCCTTTGTGGCTTCCAGCTCCGTCGTGGCGGTGGTCAGGGTGTCCTTCGTCGCGGCGAGTTCGTTTTCCGCAGTGGTCAGGGTGTCCTTCGTCGCGGTGAGCTCGGCTTCCTTCGCGGTCAGGCTGTCCTTCGTCGCGGTGAGTTCGGCTTCCTTCGCGGTCAGGCTGTCCTTCGTTGCGGCGAGTTCGGCTTCCTTTGCGGTCAGGGTGTCCTTCGTCGTCGTGAGTTCGGCTTCCTTTGCGGTCAGGGTGTCCTTCGTCGCGGCGAGTTCGGCTTCCTTTGCGGTCAGGCTGTCCTTCGTCGTCGTGAGCTCGGCTTCGGTGGCGGTCAGCGCTGTCTTGGTGTCGGACAATTCCGTCGTGGCGGCGGCAAGGCTGTCCTTCGTCGCGGTCAGCTCGGTTTCAGTGGTGGACAGGCTGGTTTTTGTGTCGGACAGCTCCGTCTGCGCGGCAGTCAGCGTGTTCTGCGTCACCGCCAGTTCGGCTTCCGTCGCGGCGAGCGCTTCCTTCGTGTTCTCCAGCTCGTATTCCTTCGCCGGCAGGGATGCCTTCAAGGTGTCCAGTTCGTTCTGCGTGGTGGACAGCGTGTCCTTCACTGCCGCCAGTTTGGTCTGGGTGATCATCAGCGTGTCCTTCGTGGATGCCAGCGTGGTGTCGCGGCTGTTCAGGGCAGTCTGCGTTTCGGCGAGGGTAGCTTCGGTGGATGCGAGGGTGTCCTTCGTGGCGGACAGCTCGGTTTCGCGGTCAGCAAGCGTACCCTGCGTTTCGGCGAGGGTGGCTTCGGTGGATGCGAGGGTGTCCTTTGTCGCGGACAGTTCAGTTTCGCGGTCAGCAAGCGTGCCCTGCGTTTCTGCGAGGGTGGCTTCGGTGGACGCGAGGGTGTCCTTTGTCGCGGACAGTTCAGTTTCGCGGTCAGCAAGCGTACCCTGCGTTTCGGCGAGGGTGGCTTCGGTGGACGCGAGGGTGTCCTTCGTCGCGGACAGTTCAGTTTCGCGGTCAGCAAGCGTGCCCTGCGTTTCGGCGAGGGTAGCTTCGGTGGACGCGAGGGTGTCCTTCGTCGCGGACAGCTCAGTTTCGCGGTCAGCAAGCGTACCCTGCGTTTCGGCGAGGGTGGCTTCGGTGGATGCGAGGGTGTCCTTCGCGGCGGACAGGCTGTTTTCGGTGTCCGCTAAGGTGGATTGGGTGGAGGACAGCGCGCTCTGCGTGTCCGTCAGCTGATTCCGGGTGTCCGTCAGCGAATTGTGGCTGACGATGAGACTGGCGCCAAGTGCGATGGAAGAGACTGCCAGCACGATGGCGGCAATCATCCAGATGATGGTCTTTTTCCGGGCGGCAATGGGGCTCATAGCAATCCTCCTAACAAGCGACGAAAATGGGCAGAAAACTTCCGTTTTTTCCAGTTTACCACCATCGGGGGAAGTTGTCAATCTCGAATTTCGCGGAAGCACAAAAAACGCCCCTCCGCCGACAAAAGCAGAGGGGGCAGGGGAAGGAAGATTATTGGTTCTTCACGGAAAGTTGGGGGGCAAACAAGGACTTAGGCGAAGCCCCAAAAAGCTGCACGCGGAAGGAGCATGAAAGCGCGACCAACTCAATCGCGCGGAGGGGTCAAGGGGCAATGCCCCTTGCAGGGTCAAGGGACAGCGTCCCTTG
>CDYY01035362.1_pt1 | contig 13132 bp, 9 predicted proteins | sample 480691 | NCBI WGS metagenome assembly CDYY01 (sample SAMEA3182107, study PRJEB8094) | gut metagenome | biome: human; feature: gut; material: Stool; isolation source: human stools | place: Canada | collected 2013-02-25
GATTAATAATATAATGAATGTTTTTTATATAATTATATTATAAAATGTTATTAAAGAACAATGCAAGGAGAATAACATAAGATGAAGAATAAAAATATTTTTACAAAAATTTTTATAAAAAATATTCCGCTGTTTTTTATTGAAATATTAAGTGCGTATATTGCAACAAAAGTATTGGTTTTGGGAAATACAAAAATATCGCAGGCGATAGATGCATTGTTTAATAATACAATTTCGGAGTATATCAATAAACAATTCTGGATATATGTTGCCGTTCTTGTTGCGGCGGGATTTATTTTTACATATATTCAGACATATGCGACAAAAGTATTTGCGGTAAATATGCAGACTGATTTCAGAAGAGAGGCGGGAAAGAAGCTGCCGGAGCTTCAGTTTAAATATTTTGACTCGCATTTGTCGGCGAGAGTGCTTAATAATTTTATTGATGATGTGGCTAAAATTTCGGAATATTATTCTGAGCTCCTTCCTGATATAGTAAAAACAATAATAACAAGCGTGACGATTTTTATTACACTTATAAAAGTTGACCGAGTGACGGCACTTCTGCTTCTTGTTATTATACCCGTAATGGCGGTTATCACAAGTTTTACGGGAAATATGGTGTCAAAGCTTACGAGAAAACATACTGAATATAACGATGAAGTAAATGAACTCGCATATGATGCCATAAACGGTATCAGTGTTGTAAAAAGTTTTAACCTTGAAAATTATTTTAAAAATAAGATAAATAATACGTTAAAAACAATATTAAAATTTGAATATAGAAGAAATGCAATTTCGTCAATAGGCTGGGCTACGGGAAGCCTTGTATCTACGGCACCTTATATTATTTTGAGCATATTTGCGTTACACAGAGTTTTGTCGGGAAATCTGACTGTGGGCGGGATGACATATTTCATACTTTTTATGGACAGGCTTTTGCAGCCTCTTGGAAATCTTCCGTATATGATTATTGACGCAAAAATTGATTTGGTTTCAAAAAACAGGCTCAAAGAGCTGATGAATTATCCTGTTGAAACAAATATGGAAAATTCCGAGGATAACACAGGAGATTTTTCTAAAAAATCCGATAACACTGGGAAGAACAATAATATTGTAAACGCTGACAAAATCGGGAAGAACAATAATGCGGCAGTAGTATTTAAAGACGTTACATTTTCGTATGTTAAGGGAAATAATGTTTTAAAAAATTTCAATGTTAATATAGAAGCGGGAAAAAATGTTGCTTTTGTCGGTTTATCGGGCGGCGGAAAGAGCACGATTTTCAAGCTGATTTGCGGTTTGTATGAAGTAAACGGCGGTACAGTGGAGATTTTCGGAAAGAGAATCGGCGAAGAAAATATTGATTTAATAAGAAAAGATATAGCACTTGTTTCGCAGGATACTTATCTGTTTCCAGAGACGATTGCGTGGAATGTTGCCTGCGGAGACGAATCGGTAAGTATGGAACGTATTATCGAATGTTGCAAAAAAGCAAGAATTCACGATGATATTATGAAAATGCCTCAGGGTTACAATACCGATGCAGGGGAACGCGGAAATATGCTTTCGGGCGGACAGAAGCAGAGAATAGCGATTGCAAGGGCTTTGCTTAAAGATGCCAGGCTTATATTATTCGATGAGCCGACAGCGTCCGTGGATATTGAAAATGAAGAAAAAATAAAACAGGCAATAGAAGAAATTAAAGAAAATCATACAATAATTACGATAGCACACAGACTTAATACAATAGAAAATGCAGACTGCATATATGTTGTGGATAACGGTGTTATAGCCGAAAGCGGTACGCATGATGAATTGATAGCTGGAAACGGAATATATAAAAGGCTGTACGATACGAAAGATGAGGTGTCCTATGAATAATTTTAAAATATTAAAAGAGCTGATAAAAAGATTTCAGGGAGTTCGTGCAGTTCTTTATTTTGCGGAAATAATAGGAATGGGAGTTGCAGATGGAATTTCGGTGGTTCTGGTTTCAAGAATTATAGGTATAATTACGGACACTGCCGTGTCAAAAGGAAATTTACGCGACACCAAACTGGTAAAATATATAATTCTTACAATAATATTTAAAATTATTATACAGACATTGCTGGCTGTTTTGTATAACGACGAAGCAAAGCGGACAGGTGCGAATATGCGTAATACTGTATACGGAAAGGCCCTGTCGCTTCCTATGGAATTCTATGACAATCATCATACGGGAGAATTTATGTCGAAACTTACATATGATACAAACATGGCATCTGGAGTGTTCGGTTCAAGAATAAGGCGTGTCATGATGCCTGTTATTATGGTTATTGTCTGCATAATACCTATGTTTGTTCTTTGCCCTCCTGTTACGGCGGGTCTGCTTGTTTTATGTATAATTTCGCTTACATTAAATTTTGTGATGATACCTGTGCTTGAAAAATACAGCCGCAAAATTTCAGATGCAAATAAAGAAATAAGCAAATCCGTAACAAATATGCTTCAGGGAATGGAAACAATAAGAATGTTTCCGCTTAAAAAAGTTATAAGCGATTCTTATAATAATGCCAATGAAAATTGCGGTAAAAACATGAAAATCCAGGGACGGACAGAGGCTTTGATTTCGGCGTTGAGAGCGGCATTTGACCTTATAGGGGCATTGGTTTTTCTTGCACTTGGAATATTATATACAACCAAAACAGGGGGAAAACTGGGAAATCTTATAAGCCTGTACTCAATATACGGAGCGTTTCAGTATAATTTTCTGCTCATGGGCGTATATATACCGAGTCTGTCAAGCTGGCTTGTAAATGCACAGCGTGTTCTCGAGTTTCTTGATACTCCGAACGAGAATTTTTACGTCGAAAATAAAGAAAATACAAAAAATAATATTTGTCAAAAAAACAGCAAAGCTTACCACACGGTAGAATTTAAAAATATAACATTCGGTTACGTGGGTAAAAATACAAATATATTTGAAGATTACAGTGCGTTTTTTTACAGCGGAAAAAGTTATGCACTGGTGGGAGAATCCGGCCGCGGAAAGAGTACGCTTGCAAAGATTCTGCTCGGATTTTATCAGCCGAAGAAAGGCTGCATATTTATTGACGGAACTGACATAACGGAGCTCGGACTTGTAAATGTGCGTGATAAAATTGCATATATACCACAGGAACCGTATTTATTTAACTGTTCGATTAAGGAAAATATAAGAATGGGAAAATTAAATGCTTCAGATGAAGAAATTTACAATGCGGCAAAACAGGCGGGAGCACACGATTTCATATCGGGGCTTGAAAACGGCTATGAAACGCCTGCGGGCGAACGAGGAAATATACTTTCGGGAGGTCAGAAGCAACGAATAGCAATAGCCAGAGCAATTCTCAAAGATGCACCTGTAATCATATTTGATGAGGCGACATCGGCGTTGGACAATGAGACAGAAAAATATATAAACAAAACTGTTATGTCGGTGAAAAAGGACAAGCTTATCCTTATGATAGCACACCGCCCGTCTACGATAGAGACGGCGGATTGCAGATTTGAGGTGTGAAAGAGCTTACTGATATTTAATGTGGCTAAAAAGGTGGAGTGTATACAAAAAAATACCGATGTTTGTGAAAAAACTTACTGTTTATTACAAGATGCTACAAAAAACTTGAATGTTTTGACTACAGGTGATATGTTTAATACAAATATAGTGTGTCTATCGGAAAATAAAAGGTATTTTAGAGTATGTAATCAGAAACAAGCGGAGGGGTATTTATGAGCAAAAAAATAAAATACATAGTGGCAGCAGTATTGGCAGCAGTGGTATGTGTGGCGGTGATTTTTACAATTAACAGGAAGAAGTCAGGCATAAATATGAATGTAGGTGAATTGTCGGGTGATGAGCAGAATTATTGGAATCCTGATATTCACAGCATTTCAAAGGCGGAAAACGGATATTATTACCTGTATTATGACGGAAAGGACCTTTTAGTGAAATATTTTGACGAGTCATCAAAAAGGTCTGTTCCGGTATGTGCGAAAGCAGAGTGCAGTCATAATTCAAAAACGTGTAATGCGTGACTGGATACCGATGAATATCTGAGTTCTCCGATTTATTATTACAAAAATAATATATATGTTGTACGTGTGGAAGGCGGAATGGCTAAGCTTGTAAGTATTAAGGCTGACGGAAGCGACAGAAAAGATGTTGCCAATTTGTTTGCAAATGACAGGATAACATCAATTTCTATGGTGTTTCATAACGGATATGTATATGCATACGACCATATAGGTCATATAGGAAGCTCTGAAAGCGGTAAAGAGATAATTAAAAAAATAAATATTTCAGATGGAAACTCACAGGATATAGTTGAATATGAGGGTGAAAACAGTGCTGTGATGGGAGCGAGAAGTTATGGAGATAAACTTTTTTACAAAATTTTTCAGTATTCCGTAAATAAGCAGACATTAAAAGCCAATATGAATTTTCAGCTTTATTATTATGATTATACCGACGGTGAGAATAAAAAGGTTTCGGATATGAATATATGTGATTTCTGTGTCGATGCTGACAACGGAATGTTATATTATTTTGTTGTTGGAAAAGGATTGTATTCTCAGTCGCTTGACGGACAGAATAATAAACTCATATACAAGGCGTCCGAAAATATGGTATCTGCGGTAATGTCATATGATGGCAGATATATTTATATGAGTAACGGCGGAATGGGAAGTACGACAGATTTATCTAAGACCGTTGAACGTGAAATTCAGGTTGTTGATACGACGGGAAAACAGATAGATACAATTAAGCTTGGAAATGAAATAGAGAATTTATATTTCGGCGATGAAAAATATTTATTCGGGACAAAGAGTGATAAGCTTGTTTATATAGATAAGAGCAGTCTCGGAAACGGTGCGTGTGTTTGGGAAAATGCGGAGTAGAAACTTATTATGGAAGAGTTTAAGAGGGTTTTTGGCATAAAATTTATAATGGTATTTACAGTGACGGTGCTGTTAAATATCGGTTTGTTTGTATACAGCAGTTCCGAGGGTAAAAGTATGTCCGATATAAGGCAGGAGACACATTACCGTCAATGGATAATCGGAGAACTGTCGGATATGCAGCCCGAGGAAGCTCTGGAAATTGCCGATATACAAAGTGATTCCGTAATAAAATGTAAATATGACGAATTGGAATCGGAAGAGCAGACTGTATATTCAAGGCAGTTAAACAAAATAAAAGAACAATTAGAATATATAATAAAATATCCCGAGGATATAAAAAATATACAAAATAACGCAGATACCCTGAAGAGTTTTTCTATATTTGCAGATAAAAATTCATTTACATATAACAATATTCAAAAGACGGCAAAGGATTTCAAACGGGTAGAGGGCGTACAGCTTTATCTTACCGATAATAAAGCAGTAAGCGGTTTTGTTACATATTATTATATCTATTATCTGGCATTGATACTTAATGTGTTTGTCTTGTATGAACTTTTCGGCGAACGGGAAAACGGAATGTGGTGCATTGTTCATACATCAAAAAGCGGCAGGGCAAAACTTGCGTTTAACAGGACAATGATTATTACAGCTTCTGCATTTATAATTACGGGAGTTTTGTTTTTTACAACATTTTTGACGTCGTTTATATTATACAAAACGGCGTCAATTAATGCACCGATTCAGAATATTGAAAGCTTTTCGAGATTTTCATTGCCGATGAGTCAGCTTCAATATATAATATATGATTTTTTATATAGTTTTTGTGCAGTGCTTACGCTGATGGCTATTGTATGGATGGCATTTGTTTTTATAAGGCACCGCAATATAGCGGTTACGGTAATTGCTGTATTTATGGGTGCGGAAATGTTTTTGTATCAAAAAATACAGCCACAGAGCGTATATGGCATTTTTAAGCAGATTAATCTTATAAGACTTTTAAAGGTTAATGATATAATAAGCACGTATGCCAATCGCGGCAAAGGAACATTTGTGGTTTCCGAATCAAATATAATGCTGACAGTTACGACGGTGCTTTTTATTGCCGCATGTGCGGGAGGAATTCTTGGAACCGTATATATGAGACCGGAACAGAAAAAATCAGTGATTGCAAGAATTGCGGATAAAATATGGGAAATGTATCAGCATTTATTGTCGGGATTTTCGATTACGGCAAAGGAATTCCATAAACTGCTTATAACAGGCAGAGGATTGATTGTTATAGGCGTGCTGGCGATTTTGGCGGTTTATTTTGTGAGATACGGACAAATGACATTTTCTGACAGCACAAAAGAACTTGATAATATCTATATTACCAATGGCGGAAAAGAATATCATTATATAACTGATATGGTTAATGAAAGATTAAATGATTATCAGTGTGCGGTTAAAGATGCACAAGATTGTATGGTCCGTTACAATGCAGGAGAAGCAACGCTTGAGGAGGTTACAGAGAGCTCATCAACAGTTTCGTTATATGCGGTTAAGCTTGGCAGGGTATCCGAATTTATGAAAAAACAGGAGTATTTGCAGGAAATTAACGAAAAATACGGAGTAGACGGCTACATGATTTCGGACAGGGGCTATGAGGAGATTTTTGGAAAATATTCGATTATAAGGGAAGCTGTACTGTTTTTGGTACTTGCTGCCGCAATAATTCTTATAGTGGCTGAAAATATTGTGCTTGAATACAGAACGGGAATGAATTATATAATAAATGCCGCAAGGCACGGAAGATGCTGGATACAGATACACAGAGCTTTAACGGGTGTTATGCTTACAATAATTCTGTTTTGCTTTATATACGGCATGGATATGTATACTATGTATACAATGTATGGTATGCCGTACCTTGAAGCTCCGCTTATGAGTCTTACTTTCATGGAGGGGTGTAATCCGTCTTTTACAATAGGGCAATGGATTATAATTCGTCTTGTAAAAAGATTTGTTGTGATTCTTCAAATATATATTGCCACATATGCCATAACAAATGTTGTTATGCGGAAGGTGACAGGCAGAAAGTAACATGTCATGAATTATTCTTGCCAATATACAAATCGGGGAGTATAATTAATTAAGAAAAAATTAATAAAATGTTAATAAACAAAGGAGCAAAACAAAATGAAAAGACGATGTATGGGGATTTTTCTTGTTCTGTGTATGACATTAAGCTTGTTGCCAGCAACGGCTTCTGCCACAGAAAACGGCGTTGCGATTAACGAAACAAATTTTCCGGACGCCTTGTTCAGGGAGAAAGTTGCGGAATATGATAAAAATAACGATGGCGTTTTAAGTGACACAGAAATATCAAATATTAGGAGTATTTCAATAAACGGGGACTCATCGAAAGGCGGAGATGTAACTGACCTGAAAGGAATTGAGTATTTTACTTCATTGACAAGGCTTCAATGCGGTCATAATAAAATTTCAAAGCTTGATGTTAGTAAAAATACAGCATTGACAGAGCTTTACTGCCCAAATAACGAGCTTACGGAATTGGATTTGGGTAACAATACAGCTCTTGGTCAACTTACCGTAACAAATAACCAACTGAAAGAATTGGATATAAGTAAAGATACAGCTCTTACTTATCTTGCTTGTGCAAACAATCAATTAAAGGAATTGAATGTAAGCAAAAACACAGCCCTTACAGAACTTAGCTGTTCGTATAATCAACTGACAGAGTTGAATGTAAATAACAATACAGCTCTTACAAGGATTGACTGCGGAAGTAATCAGTTGTCTGAATTAGATGTAAGTAAAAACACAGCACTTACTTATCTTAGCTGCGGAAGCAATAAAGGCAACAAACTTACAAAACTTGATGTAAGCAATAACACAGAGCTTACGTATCTTGAGTTTTGGCACAATGAGATTACATCTATAGATTTAAGTAAAAATACGGCATTAAAAAATCTTTCTTGTTATAAAAACAAATTGACAGAATTAGATTTAAGTAAAAATACAGCTCTTACTAATCTTTTGTGTGGTGATAATGAATTAACTTCATTGGATTTAAGTAAAAATACGGCATTAAAAAGCCTTGAGTGTTTTTCCAATAAGTTGACAGCATTGGATTTGAGCAATAATACAAACCTTGAGGTGCTTCGTTGTAACGATAATAAGCTTACATCGTTAGATTTAAGTAATAATACTTTAATAAATGGTTTTAGCGGTAAGTATAATATTTATAATATTACAGCCGATTCTGACCGTAGAATCAATCTTTCTGATTTGCCGGGAAGCTTTGATGTGAGCAAAGCAAGCAACTGGAAAGGCGGAACGGTAAGCGGTAATGTATTAACCGTTAATGAAAATGCAGAATTTGTTACTTATACTTATGACTGCGGCAGCGGTCAGTCAGTTGATTTTAATTTGAGGGTAACAGTTGATGAAGCTCCTGCTCATACACATACATACGGTGAGTGGAACAATGACGAAACAAATCACTGGCATGAATGTAGTGATGCTTCATGTACTGATAAGAGCGGAAGTGTAAAAGATTTGGCAGAGCATACTTTTGAATGGAAAGTTGACAAAGAAGCAACTGAAACAGCAACAGGACTTAAACATGAGGAGTGTTCGGTTTGCGGTTACAAACGCAATGAGAATACTGTAATTGAGAAAATTGAGAAAATTCCTGCTGACATCTCGAATAATACTACTGCTCCTGTACAGACAGTTCCGGAAACAGGTGACAACAGCAATCTTATATTCTGGCTTGCTGTTATGTTTATAAGTGCCGGTTCACTTGTCGGTGCAACAGTTGTTTGCAAAGAGAAAATGTATTAAAACCCTAAAAGTTTATAACAAAAAGTTAAGGCACAGCCGACAGAAGTTTTTCTGTAAGCTGTGCCTTTGTTTTCAATGAATTAATATATTTAATTTCAATGATTAATAATACATAGACATGCCACCTGATGTATTAATGAAAGCAAAAACATAAAATACGATTGTTAAGATTCCGAGGATAAGACCTACCAGAAGAGCAATCTTACATCTTTTGAGCTGTTTTTCATAATCATCGAAGTTTCCGATTTTGAAAGCGTTGTTACCCATGATAATAAATATTATTCCGATTACACCACATATTTTATTTAAAAATACGGCACACAATATACTCAGAGTAAGCCATGTGCCAAAAGATGGTGCATTCTGGCTTGATGGATATGGCGGACGGTTATATCCGTTATTATATTGATTATATCCGTTGTTATACTGGTTTCCGTACGGATTATTGTAGTTATTATAGCCATTGTTTCCATAACCACTATTGTAACCATTGTTGTAGCTGTTGCCGTTATTATAACCATTGTTGTTGCCGTAGCCGTTATTATAACTGTTATTGTAACCATTGTTGTTGCCGTAGCCGTTATTATAGCCATTATTGTAGCCGTTGTTATTACCATAGCGGTTATAGCCATTATTGTAACCGGAATTGCCATTGTTGTTATAATAATTATTATATCCGTTGCCATAATTGTTGTTATTGGAATTATTGCTGCCGGAATTGTTATTGTAATAATTGTTGTCAGAAGAATTATTGCCGTCAGAATTATCGGATGTTGAACTATTGTTTGAATAGTCCTCTGATGGTCTGTAATTGGCATCATATGTATCATTATAGCTGCCGTAAGTTCCGTTGCCGGAAGCATTATTACTGTTATTCTGATTATTATTCTGGTTGTTGCCTGAATTATCATTAAAAGGATCTGGTGTATAGTTATCCATGAAACTCCTCCATTTCTGTATGATTCATACTATACTTAGAGTATAATAAATATAAGCTGTTACGTCAAGTTAAAATTTATTACTAAAAAGTAAAATAAAAATAGCATTTGCATGTAAATTGTTAAAACAAATAAAAAAATAAGTTTGTAAATTTTATAATTGCATGATATACTCATAATAACATTAATATGTTGACGACATAAAATATTGGAAATACAGGAGTAAAAATTATGCCTGATATACTAATTGTAGAGGATGATATAAATATTAATAACCTTCTTTGCGAGGTACTTAGGAAGGCAGGTTATATGTGTGAACAGGCATTTTCAGGAACGGAGGCAAAGCTGCTTCTGGATATAAAAGAAAAGGCTTATACGCTTGTACTGCTTGACTTAATGCTGCCTGGTGCAAGTGGTGAAGAGGTTTTAAAAGAGATAAGAAAGCAGGGAAGGCTTCCGGTGATTGTGCTGACTGCAAAGGATAGTATAGATGATAAAATCGGAGTGCTGACAGACGGAGCAGATGATTATATAACAAAGCCCTTTGAGATAAGAGAGGTACTGGCACGTATTCAGGTACAGCTTCGTCATATAGAGGCAGAAACAAAAAGTGAAGCAGATGCAGAAACAGAAGCAGAAACGGAAGTAAAAACAAAGGCTGGTATACAGGAAGGACAAGGCAGCGGAAGGCTTGAGTTCAGGGATATGGTGCTTACACGCTCTACCTTTGAGGTAAGTATCGGTGGCAGGGTGCTTCCTAAGATTACAAAACAGGAATTTGCAATACTGGAATTGCTGCTTAAAAACCCGAAGCAGGTGTTTAGCAAGGAGGATATATTTGAATATGCGTGGGATGAGCCATATATGGGTGAAACAAAGACACTGGATGTGCATATAAGCAATATCAGGAAGAAAATAAAAACCGTTACATCTGATGAATATATAGAAACAATATGGGGGATTGGATATCGCCTGCATGAATGATTTACTCTTTTTTTACTATTTATTTGCGATTGATTAGGATTTATTTTTTATGATAAGAGCAGATAGGTGATTGCGGAATGTATTAACCAGAATTTATGTGGTTGTAAGAGTTTCGCAAACACCCGGATAAGAGCATTTAGGAAAAGGAGAAGAAGGCTTTGAGTGAATTATTATTGCAGACAAGGAATCTGACTAAGCAGTATGGCAGACACAGGGCGGTTGATGATGTAAATATGCACATTAAAAAGGGTGCGATATATGGCTTTATTGGAAGAAACGGAGCCGGTAAAACGACCTGTCTTAAGATGATTAGCGGACTGTCAGCACCGTCTTATGGCGAAATAGAAATGTTTGGGTATAAGGGAAAGGACTTACAAAAGGTACGTTCAAGAGTAGGGTGTCTTATAGAAGCTCCCGGACTTTATGGCAATATGTCAGCATTTGACAATCTGAACATTAAATGTAAGCTTACAGGAATTAAGAAAAAAGGATATATAGAAGAGCTGTTAAAAACAGTAGGTCTTGATGCTGTTGGAGAAAAGAAAACAAAGCATTATTCGCTTGGAATGAAGCAGCGCTTAGGAATTGCTCTTGCACTTGTAGGCGAGCCTGACCTGCTTATTCTTGATGAGCCGATTAACGGACTTGATCCACAGGGAATAGTGGAGGTGCGTGAAACCATCCAGAAGCTTGCTAAGGAGCGAGGTATGACAATATGTATTTCAAGTCATATCCTGGAGGAATTATCAAAGATTGCTACAGATTATGGCATTATTCATAATGGATGCCTTGTGCAGGAGCTTACAAGAGAAGAGCTTATGAAAAAATGCAGTGAGCGTATAGAGCTTACGCTTGATAATCCTAAGCAGGCTATTCCTGTGCTTGATGATATGGGCTTTAGCAGCTATCAGGTTATAGATAAAGAACATATTCATATATTTGAAAGACTGGGAGAAAGTGCCAATCTGAACATGGAGCTTGCAAAGGCGGGAATTCCAGTTAAGGGAATATCTATTACAAGTGAAGAACTTGAGAATTATTTCTTAAGGCTTACAGGGGGTGACAATCGTGCTTAATATGATAAAGATGGATGTATACAGAATGTTTCGTACAAAGAGTATGTATGTAATATGGATTATATTGATGGCATCATCACTGCTTACCTCATTTCTTTCAAAAATAGATTATGATGCAGTTAATAAAGAGTGGGAGCAACAGCAGGCAGTGGAAAGACAGGCAGATACTGATGGTCAGACGGTTGATGTGGTAAATGCACAAGACATAGATGAACAACAGGCAGATGACAGCAACAAGGAACAGCTTTCGCAGCAGAATACAGATAATGTCAATCTTGGTATGAGCGTGGAATTACCTACGGAGCCAGGGAAGAAGGTTACGGTAATGGATGTTTTCTTTTCTAATGCACAGGGAAAATTTTATGCACTTTTTCTTGTAATATTTGCGGTTATGTTTGCAACAGCAGATATTAAGAGCGGTTATATTAAGAATATTGGTGGACAGGTGTCACAAAGGGGGATGCTTATTGTTTCAAGGGCAGTTGTGCTTGCCTTATTTACAGCAATTACATTTGCAGGGATATTTGTATTCCAGGCAGCAGCGAATATGCTTGCGTTTAAATGTGTGGTGTGGGGTAACTGGAAGGAGATTATACCTTATTTCTTAACGGAACTTACGCTTCATTATGCATTTGTGTTAATATGTATGGCAATAGCAGTTATAATTAAGAACAATGTCATAAGCATGACCTTGTCGGTATGTCTTACCATGAATATAATGAGCATTGTGTATGGCTTTATAGGTTATGTAGTTAACAGAAAGGGACTTCATAACTTCAGCATCTATAAGTATACAGTAACTGGAAGGATGGCAATGCTTCCTATGAATGCAGGCAGGGATGATGTTGTTAGTTCAATGTGTGTGGCAGTTATATTTATTATTATAATGCTGTCATTAAGTAGTTATGTTTTTCAGAAAAGGGATATTTAGAGGATGAGGATTATTATTGGAATATTAGCAGTAATAATTATTATACAGGCATTTATTATGTGGAAATACCAGCGGCAGATTAAGGACATCTGCCGCCAGTTGTCGTTTCTTATGGAACACGATAGTAACAAGCTGATTCAACGTGAAATAGATATGGGGGGAATAGGTGAGCTTTCAGATAAATTGAATAAGCTTCTTGACCTGCGTAAAAAAGAAAGAAATGAGTACAGAAAAAAAGAAGAGCTGATTGCAGATACATATACTAATCTTTCACACGATATAAGGACACCGCTTACATCACTGGATGGGTATTTCCAGCTTATAGAGGAATGTGACAATATAGATGACCAGAGGAGATATCTTGATATAATCAGAGAAAGGCTTAACAGCCTCAATGAAATGCTGGAGGAGCTTTTTACATT
>CDYY01049269.1_pt1 | contig 12864 bp, 8 predicted proteins | sample 480691 | NCBI WGS metagenome assembly CDYY01 (sample SAMEA3182107, study PRJEB8094) | gut metagenome | biome: human; feature: gut; material: Stool; isolation source: human stools | place: Canada | collected 2013-02-25
TCATCCCACTTTTATGCTCATATCGGGGCGGATCCAAAGGTCTTTCGTCCACCTATGAGCAAGCTCATGTGGGTTTAGACCTTTTACCATGGTATCAATTATATAGCAGGAAGGAAAATATTATGCCAGTAACAGATTATTTAGTAAGAAATGCCGAGTTATACCCGGATGAGGTAGCTCTAGTTGAGCTTAATCCTGATGAGAAGGATACTAGAAGAACGACCTGGAAGGAGTTCGATCTGATTCAGCCTATTAATAACATGCCATACAGGCGTGAGATTACATGGAGTGTATTCAACGAAAAGGCTAACAGGTTTGCCAATATGCTTCTTAGCAGGGGAGTTAAGAAAGGGGATAAGGTAGCTATTCTTATGTATAACTGTCTTGAATGGCTGCCTATATATTTTGGCGTGTTAAAGACGGGTGCTATCGCAGTGCCTTTTAACTTCCGTTATGATTCGGATGAGATATATTACTGTGCCGAGCTTGCACAGGTTGATGTTATAGTTTTTGGTTTTGCTTTTATCGGAAGAATAGAGGTAAATGCAGAGAGATTATCAAGAGGAAGACTTCTTATATATGTTGGTGATAACTGTCCAAGTTTCGCAGAAAGTTATCATGAACTGGTAGCAGACTGCTCCAGCAAGGAGCCGGATGTTAAGATAACTGAGGATGATTATGGTGCTATATATTTTTCTTCTGGAACTACAGGTTTTCCTAAGGCTATATTACATAAGCACCAGAGTCTTACACAGGCAGCTATTATGGAGCAGAAGCATCATTCAACAGGAAGAGATGATACATTCTTGTGTATACCGCCTCTTTATCATACAGGTGCTAAGTTCCACTGGATGGGAAGTCTTGTGGCAGGAAGTAAGGCGGTGCTTCTTAAGGGAACCAAGCCGGAGCAGATATTATCTGCGGTATCAAGTGAACACTGCACTATTGTATGGCTGTTAGTGCCTTGGGCACAGGATATTCTGGATGCACTTAATTCAGGAAGGATTAAGCTTTCAGATTATAATCTGTCGCAGTGGAGACTCATGCATATAGGGGCACAGCCTGTTCCACCTTCACTTATAAAAAGATGGAAAGAGTATTTTCCTAATCATCAGTATGATACCAACTATGGTTTATCAGAATCTACAGGTCCAGGATGTGTTCACCTTGGCGTTGAAAACATACACAAGGTTGGTGCTATTGGTATTCCTGGATATGGCTGGCAGTGTAAGATAGTGGATGAGCATGATAACGAGGTCTGTCAGGGTGAAGTAGGTGAGTTATGTGTAAAAGGACCTGGCGTTATGACATGTTATTACAGGAATGAGGAGGCTACTAAGGAGGTACTTAAGGATGGATGGCTGTATACAGGAGATATGGCTATGCAGGATGAAGATGGATTCTACTTCCTTGTTGACCGTAAGAAAGACGTTATTGTATCAGGTGGAGAGAATATATATCCTGTACAGATAGAAGATTTCTTAAGAAGATTCCACAAGATTAAGGATGCGGCTGTTATCGGTCTTCCTGACAGAAGATTAGGAGAGAAGACAGCTGCTATCATAGAGATAAAGGATGGAGTTACATGCACAGAGGAAGAGATAGAGAATTTCTGTATGGAGCTTCCTAGATATAAGAGACCTAAGGAGATTATATTCGCTGAGATCCCACGTAATGCAACAGGTAAGATAGAGAAACCTAAGCTTCGTAAGATATATGGGGCTGATAAGCTTGTGGCACAGGAGAATCGGGGCTGATTGCTGTATTTTAATGGATATGTATAGCAGAAAGCATGTATAAATGAATATTAGTGTAACAAAAAAGAACGGAGTAATATATGAAAGAATTGATGTTAGGCAACAAAGCGGTTGCCAGAGGATTATATGAGGCTGGGTGTAAGGTGATATCCAGCTATCCAGGTACGCCAAGTACAGAGATTACAGAGGAGGCGGCAGCTTACAAGGAGGTATATTGTGAGTGGGCACCTAACGAAAAGGTAGCACTTGAAGTGGCGCACGGAGCTACACTTGGTGGCGTAAGAGCAGCATGTGCCATGAAACATGTCGGACTTAATGTGGCAGCAGATCCCCTCTTTACTATATCTTATCAGGGACTTAATGCCGGTCTTGTAGTATGTGTGGCAGATGATCCTGGCATGCATTCATCTCAGAATGAGCAGGATTCAAGACATTATGCCATAGCAGCCAAGCTTCCTATGCTTGAGCCATCAGATTCAGAGGAATCAAGAGTGTTTGCTAAGAAAGCATTTGAAATGTCCGAAAAATTCAATACTCCTGTACTTCTCAAGATGGTTACAAGAGTATCACATTCACAGAGTATAGTAGATACAGAGGAACGCATAGAACCAGCACAGGTACCTTATGTGAAAGATCCAACTAAAGTTATGATGACTCTTAACTCGCGCAATGCACATGTAAGAGTGGAGCAGAGAACGAAAGACCTTATAGAATATGCAGAGAATTGTGAATTCAACAGGGTTGAGATGGGAAAAGATACAAGTGTTGGTATTATCACAGATTCTACTTCTTATCAGTATGCAAGGGAAGTGTTAGGAGAGGATGCATGTATATTAAAGCTGGGACTTATCAATCCTCTTCCTGAAAAGCTTATTAAGGATTTCGCAGCTAAAGTTGACAAAGTAGTAGTTCTTGAAGAACTTGATCCAATTATAGAGAATCATTGTAAGCAGCTAGGTATCAAGGTATCTGGCAAAGATACTTTTCCTATATGTGGTGAATTCTCACAGAATCTTGTAAGAGAATGTCTTGGCATGGAAGTGCCTGCTCATATGAGCATAGATGAGAATCTGCCAGCACGACCACCTGTTATGTGTGCAGGATGTCCACATAGAGGTATATTCTACATATTAAAAAAGAAAAAATGTATGGTATACGGAGATATCGGATGTTATACACTTGGTGCGGTGGCCCCTCTTAACGCTATGGATTTAAATGTGTGTATGGGAGCATCATGTTCAGGTCTTCATGGCTTTAATAAGGCTATGGGAGAAGCAGGAGAAAGCAACAGCGTAGGTGTTATTGGTGATTCAACATTTATACATTCTGGTATGACCGGCATAACTGATATTTCTTACAATATGAGTAACTCGACTGTTATTATTCTGGATAATTCCATAACAGGTATGACTGGCCATCAGCAGAATCCTACAACTGGTAAGAATCTTAGAGGTGAGCCGGCAGGTAAGGTTGACCTTGAAGCACTGTGTAAGGCACTTGGCTTTAACAGGGTAAGAGTGGTTGATCCATATGATCTTAAGGCTGTGGAAGAAGCTGTAACAGATGAGCTTGCAGCTAAGGAGCCATCTATTATCATAAGCCGTAGACCTTGTGTTATGATAAAAGGCACAGTTCATAAGCCACCTATAAGTGTTGATGAGGACAAATGTGTTGGATGTAAGCAGTGTATGAGTATCGGTTGTCCTGCTATAGCAGTTAAGGATAAGAAAGCACACATTGACCCAACACTTTGCATAGGATGTAAGGTGTGCTCACAGATGTGTAAGTTTGGGGCTATTTAAGGATTACATTATTATCAGAATATAAAGTCCGATTTATTCAATAAATATCAGGCTTTAATAAGAAATGAGGAACATATATGAATGATTCAGTTAAGAATATTATGATTGTTGGTGTAGGTGGACAGGGAACACTGCTTGCCAGCAAGATGTTAGGATATGTGCTTATGCATCAGGGTTATGATGTCAAGGTATCGGAAGTACATGGTATGAGCCAGAGAGGTGGAAGCGTTGTTACCTATGTAAGATTTGGTAAAAAAGTATATTCACCAGTTATAGATAAGGGAGAAGCTGATTATATTCTTTCTTTCGAGAAGCTTGAGGCTGAACGCTGGATAGAATATCTTAAGGTTGGTGGACAGATTATCACCAACACGCAGGAGGTTGATCCTATGCCTGTTATAACAGGTGCTGCAGAATACCCGGCAGATATTGTTAAGAAGCTGGAGGAAGCTGGTGCTAAGGTTGATGCAAAGGATTTCTTATCAATAGCTGAGGAGGCTGGTTCATCTAAGGCTGTTAATATCGTGCTTATGGGAAGATTATCAGAATATTTTGATGATATACCTTATGAGGACTGGAGTGCAGCTATAGATGCAATCGTACCAGAGAAGTTCAGGGAACTTAATCATAAGGCGTTTGATCTTGGAAGGCAGGCATAAAATTCTTATATGATAATGGTGCTATATGATGTAGCACCATTATTTTTTTTATAATACATGTCACTTTTCCAGCTGCGTATCTGTAATATATACATAAGCTTATGATGTTTAGACCAAAGGTCAATATGCCGGGTGTGTCTGCATATATTTGGCACAAACCTGTCAAGTACAGAAATAAACGTGGAAAAGGACGGTGGTTTTTATGAAGAAATCAATAAAAAAGATATTGGTAGATGTGAGCGTGATTACATTGATTATAGGCTGTTTGTCAGCGGTGATGGCATGCAGCAGTAAAACATCTGATAGCGGACAGACAGACGTAGATTATAAGTATGCATCATATGTATATGATGACAATGAGCCGCAATATTATATGTCAGACAGTGCAGCGGCAGCAGAGACAGGTTACTACTATATAGCTGGTGCATCAGGAGTCAGTGACAATACGAATAGCTACATGTATTACTATGATATGGTTAAACAGGAGGCTATTCCACTGTGTTCTGATATTGATTGTGACCATAAGACGAAAGACTGTGAGGCATATATATCATCAGATATGTGTCTTAGTAGTAAGATATGGTATCACAATCAGAGAATATATATGATAGAAAAGACCGCTGAGAAGGATATACTTGTTTCTTATAATAAGACTATGAGAGATAAGAAAGAAGAAAAAACATTGTCCATAGATGGTTATTCTGTCAATGGAAATAAAAACAATGCATGTATCAGCCATGGAAAGCTGTATTATATGTTAGCAGGTAATAACACAATCATGCTGTGTTCAGTATCGTTATCGGATGACAGCCAGCCTCATATTATAAAGACATATGAAAGTACATATAACTATCTTGAACTGATAGTATTGTATGGCATAGGAGATAAAGTATATATAAACTGGAATAGTGGTATATCTGTGGGAAAAAGTATATATTATGTTGAGGTGCTTGATATAAATACAGAAAATGTGCAGAGACTTTACAATATGAATGAACAATATCCTGACATAGCTGATTCAATCTTAAACTGGAACAGTGAAGTCAGCTTTGATAAAAGCAATAATATGTACTTCCCATGTGCCAATGAGGATAAATATATTATAAGAAAGTTAAATCTGGACAACGGAGAGATAAAAGATATATTTACATTGGATATTGAGGGAACTACAGAGGAAGCAAAGCAGGAGAAAAAAGAAATTAAAAATGGGCAGGTTTCGCAGTTTAAAGAAACTGGGGATGAGAATTACATACATTTTTATGGATATGATGGAAAACATCTGTATGTATACAGAGGAGTTAATCTTTCTAAATTACAGGGAAAAAGCAGAGAAGAAAGACTGGCAGCCTATGATAATTATATTTATATATTTGATACAGATGGAAATGTTGATGAAACGGTTGTACTGAATAAAACTAATGAGAATTCTTCAGGTAATATAACTCTTGACTATAAAGGCGGTGATGAAAGGTGCATGCTTGTAACAACTGCCAGAGCGGATGTAGCAGGTATGGAACTGTCACAGGAGGAAAAAGATAAGATAGAGGCTATTAATAAAGAGGCGGCAAAGAAAAAGAAGGGTGGAGCAAATATATGTGTAACTGCAGTTCTTGATAAGTCACAGATAGGAAGCACAAGCATGCAGTGGCAGCAGATAACACCAGAGTAGTTGGAGAAAGCCTATGGAACTGATAAGAATAATAAAGAAAAGCATTCTGTGTATAATATGTGCGCTGGCAGCGGTTATAAGCATATGTATTTATCAGGTTAACAGCAGCAATGATGCTGTGACATATAGATATTACAGACAGATTATCAATGATTATGACAAGATTAAAGAAGACAGGGTAGGTCTGACAGCCAGTAAGCTGACAGCCGCATATGATACATATAGGGAAGAAGATAGCGAGTATATAAACAAAGCAGCAGAGCTTGTTGAGAATAAGGAAAAGTACGTGAAGTCTTATAACAGCTATTATGACAATAGTGCGGACAACATCAAGTCTAAAAATTATAGCAGAATAGCAGATAGCACACTTTTTGGTGATACAGACAGCTATTATATTCTCAATGCCAATAAGCAGTTAAAAGATAAAGAAAAGCTTGAAAAAGCAGATGTGGCATTTAATAATACAAACACGGCAGCTATTGAGCAGCTTCTTAATAATAGAGCTATACCGCTTATCTACGTGATTATGATGACGGTTATCATAATACATTTTACAGAAGAGAGCGACAACGGAGTATATGTGCTTGTAAGAACAAGCAGGAGAGGAAGAATATTTCTGCCTGTTATAAGATGCTTTATTATTATAGTATTTAATATAATATTATCATGTCTGTTTAATTCAATAACATATGGTATATATGCAAAGATATATGGTGTTGATGGAACATGCTGTATACAGAATTCGAAAATGTTTAGTATGTTTCCTTATGCTGTTAGTGTAAATCAGATTTTTGTTATATATGCATTAGTATATGCCTGCGCCATGACTGCCATAAGTCTTTTTATATATCTTATGATAAATCTTGTGAATAATTATAAGATAGCAGTTACGCTGCTTATAGCGGTGCTTTTATGCGAATATATGCTGTATGGCAGAATACAGTATAACAGTACATTTAACAGTCTTAAGTATATTAACGTATTCAATATAATATTTCCTGGAGGCTCTTATCTTATGTATGAGAACTGGGGAAGAGACGGCTTTATAACAGATATATCTACAACAACGTGGATTCTTACAGTTGTTTTGCTTGCTGCAGGACTGACAGGTAATGTGATTGCTTATTCATTAAAATATACAATCAGGCAAAAGAGTGTCATAGAAGCTGCTGCGGTAAAGATAAGCCGGTCTAATCAGAAGCTTGTGTCTGTTATGCCTTTATATGTTATGGAAATCTATAAAACAATGATAGTACAGAAGGGGATTGTTTTTATACTGGCAGGGATATATCTGTTTACATCGGCTAAGGTTATGAAGGGCATAGATTATGGCAGTAATAACAAGACATATAAGCTTAACAGTTTTTATGTGGAATTCGATGGGCATGAGGCAGATAAGGAGGTCAGTGATTATATTGAGGCATTAAGAGATGAGGCTGTGCTGGTGCGGGACAGTAAAGAAGATGGCTCTTATGAGAAGGAAAACGCCACAAAGCTTCTTGGTACAGTGGACATAATGCAGAAGGAATATGATTATGTTAAAAAAATAAATGAGTCCCGTGAAGCAGAGGCGGTTATAGTTAATCCATATAATTATGATGATATATTTGGAAGCAGGTTGTATTCTAACAATGAAACAATGAATCTGATATCCGTTGTTATCGTTATACTGATAGCGGCAGGAGATTATGCCTCAGAGCGGCAGCAGGGAATGAATATGCATATAAGAACAGCAGGAAAAAGAAAGAAGCTGTGGTGGATTAAGCTGTCAAAGATTGTTATACTGGCGGTCTTTATATGGGGGCTTGCTGCTGGTATTAATATATATAACATAACACGCTGCTACAGCTATAACCAGATTGATAAAAGTATACTGTGTCTGCAAAAATTCGCAGATTTTCCGTTTGATATAAGTATACGTTCATATATTATCATTAATTATATATGCAGGTTATTATGGCTGATAGTTATAGCAGTTATAGCATATATGGTATCGTACAGATTTAGTTATAAGGTGTCAGTAATCATATCACTGTGTATGCTCATTCCACATGTCTTATATGTGCTTGGTGTAGGATTGGCAAAGAAAATGTCAATAATAGCCGCGATGGATATAAACAGGATGTTTGATTCATATGGGTATGGGTTAAAGAGTGTACTGCTGTTTATCATAGTATTTCTAATCATGGAAATAATACTGGTATATAATTATAAAAAAGCAGTGAAGTAGTGAAACAGTGAAAATGTGAAACAGTAGAGTGTGAAGCGTTGGAGCAGCGAAACAGTAAAGCCAGAGAAGGGTTTTATAAGCGGGAATAACAGGGGTGGATATAGTCTTAAGATGTAGCGGTAAAGACTGCAATGGTGTAAGTTATAATACCATTGCAGTCATTTTTGCATATAATCCCACGATATGCGAATATTGGGGAGAATTGTGGGAGTGCGTAGCACGGAACAATTCGTAGGTATCAAAGTCGGGGGCTTTTGCCCCCGACATAATAAAATCTGAATATTGCGAAAATGTCAGAAAATTATAAAATAAAATTGAGTGAATAAGGTGGGGATGCTATAATGAGCGCAAAAGAAAAGGAAGCGTCTGCGAAGCAGACATTTACTTTTCTTGCGCCATTAACGAACGAACAGTCATGCGAAGCAGGACGAAAGAGCGCGATAGCGCGGGTTCGTGAGTATAGGGGAAGATAAAGAGTAAATTATGATATAATGAGCGCAGGTCAAATAAAGAATAGCATAGAAATTAAGAAATGAGGATGTGTATGTTCAATCTTGAAGAAGAGTTAAAAAAACTTCCAGATAAGCCGGGAGTATATATTATGCATGATAAGCATGACACAATCATATACGTAGGCAAGGCAAAGGTGTTAAAAAACCGTGTAAGGCAGTATTTCCAGAGCAGTAAGAATCATTCTGCAAAGGTTGTACAGATGGTTTCGCATATAGCATATTTTGAATATATAGTAACTGATTCCGAGCTTGAAGCACTTGTGCTTGAGTGTAATCTTATTAAAGAACACAGACCAAAGTATAACACGATGCTTAAGGATGATAAGAGTTATCCATTTATCAAGGTTACTGTAAATGAAGCATATCCAAGAGTGTTATTCTCAAGAACAATGAAGCATGGCACAGGAAAGTTCTTTGGTCCATATACATCAGCAGGTGCCGTAAAAGAAACTATAGAACTTTTATGCAAGCTTTATAAGGTAAGAACCTGTAACAGAAGACTGCCTAAGGATATAGGCAAAGAAAGGCCATGCCTTAACTACCATATAGGACAGTGCAATGCACCATGCCAGGGGATTGTTAGTGAATCAGAGTACAGGAAAAATATAGAGTCGGTTATCAGTTTCCTTAATGGTAACTATTCAGAGATAATAAATGAGCTTACGGATAAGATGATGGATTGTTCTGAAAAGCTTGAGTATGAGGAAGCAGCAAGATATAGAGATCTTCTTAACAGCGTAAAGCAGATAGCACAGAAGCAGAAGATTACAGCGGATGATGCTACTGACAGGGATGTAATAGCATGTGCTATGGATGCAGAGGATGCGGTCGTGCAGGTATTTTTTATAAGACAGGGAAAGCTGCTTGGAAGAGAGCATTTTCATATGAAGGTTGCTGCGAATGATAGCAGAAGTGCCATATTATCGCAGTTTATGAAGCAGTACTATGGTGGAACTCCATATATTCCTAATGTTATCATGACACAGGAAGAGATAGATGATGCAGATGTTATCGCCGAGTGGCTTGGAAGCAGAAAGAAAAGAAAGGTATCTATCATAACACCTAAAAAGGGTGACAAGGAGCGTATGGTTGAACTGGCACATAAGAATGCACTTATGGTTCTTACCAAGGATGCTGAGAAAATTAAGCTTGAAGAAAAGAGAACAACGGGTGCCATGAAAGAGATAGCTGGGTGGCTTGGACTTAAGAACCTAAGAAGAGCAGAAGCTTATGATATATCCAATACAAGTGGTGTTGAATCTGTAGGTTCCATGGTTGTTTTTGAAGATGGAAGACCAAAGAAGAATGATTACCGTAAGTTTAAGATAAAGACAGTCAAAGGACCTGACGATTATAAGAGCATGAGTGAGGTGCTTACAAGACGTTTCCAGAGAGGCATGAGGGAACGTGCGGGTGAAGAGGAGTCAAGAGGCTTTTCGGTGTATCCTGATCTGATTATGATGGATGGTGGACGTGGACAGGTAAATATAGCACTAAAGGTGCTGTCAGAGCTGGATATTCACATCCCGGTATGCGGCATGGTTAAGGATGATAATCATAATACAAGAGGCCTGTATTATAACAACGTAGAGATACCTATAGACAGACATAGCGAGGGCTTTAAGCTTATAACACGTGTTCAGGATGAAGCACATAGATTTGCCATAGAGTATCACAGGTCACTAAGAAGTAAGCTGCAGGTTAATTCGGTGCTTGATGATATAGAAGGAATCGGACCGGTAAGGAGAAAAGCACTTATGAAGCATTTTCTAGATATAGAAAAGATAAGGGCTGCAGGTGTGAGTGAGCTTATGGAGGTTGAAGGCATAACAGAGAATGTGGCACAGAATATATATAAGTATTTCCATTGATGAACGGACGACAGCCTGTATTCGATTAAACAACAATATATTTAAAGGTTCTTTTTAAAAAATGTGTTGTTAATTGAACAATCACGTGGTACAATAACAACCAGTAAAGCAAATAAATAAAAGCTATGACGGAAAGAGTAGTGTATGTTGAGCATACAGAGAGAGCTGCATATGGTGGAAGCAGTTTATGTGACTATTACATGAAAACCATTCCTGAGCTGTGCGTAAAAGAGGCTGAAGGAGGCTTTAAGCTGCTGTATGCTTCGAAGCGTTACCGTATGGTGTACGTTACAGACCATGAAAGTGAAATAATAAGGTGGAACCGTGTGAAAGCACCCTTAGGCAGGCGAAAGTGTACCTACCTATGGGTGCTTTCGTTATAATAACAGCCAGATGCAGTTGTTATAACAATATATTTAATATTAAAACAACTGCATAAGTATATTGTTATAGGAATGCTGGCATAATAGGGAAAGAATTTAAGAAATGATTTATTAGAAGGAGAAAAACAATGGTTAATTTTAAAGAAGATGAACAGTTAAAAACATTAAATCATTCATGTGCACATCTTATGGCACAGGCAATAAAGCATCTTTATCCACAGGCTAAGTTCTGGGTTGGACCAGTAGTTGCAGAAGGCTTTTACTATGATGTAGATCTTGGTGATGATGTTATAAGAGATGAGGATATTCCTAAGATCGAAAAGGAAATGAAGAAGGTTGCAAAGTCTGGCAAGAAGATTATCCGTAAGGAAATCTCTAAAGAAGAGGCTATGGAGATGTTCAAGGATGATGAGTATAAGTTAGACCTTATCTCTAATCTTGAAGATGGAACAATCTCATGTTATGAGCAGGGTGACTTTACAGACCTATGTCGTGGACCTCACGTAGATAATGTTAAGTTATGCCGTAACTTTAAGCTGCTTAGACATTCAGGTGCATACTGGAAGGGTGATAGCAATAATAAGGTTCTTCAAAGAATATATGGTGTATGTTTCCCAACACCAGAGGAGCTTGAAGCACACATTCAGGAGCTTGAAGAAGCTAAGGAAAGAGATCACAGAAAGATTGGCAAAGATATGCAGCTTTTCATGGTTGATGACTTAGTCGGACGTGGACTTCCTATGTATCTTCCAAAGGGATATGTTATATGGCAGGAGCTTGAGAATTATATAAAGAATAAAGAAAGAAAGCTTGGCTACCAGCATGTTCTTACACCTTGTGTTGGAACAGTAGATCTTTATAAGACATCAGGTCACTGGGATCACTATAAAGAAAACATGTTCCCAGCGATGCAGGTTGATGATGAAAGCTTTGTACTAAGACCAATGAACTGTCCTCACCATATGATGATATATGCTAACAGACTTCATTCATATAAGGATCTTCCTATAAGAATTGGTGAGATAGCACATGATTTCAGATATGAATCAAGTGGTACATTAAAGGGTATCGAGAGAGGAAGACATTTCTGTCAGAATGATGCCCATCTTTTCGTAACACCAGAGCAGATTAAGGATGAAATATCAAGTGTAGTTGATCTTATATTCAGCACATACAAGGATTTTGGAATTACTAACTATCGTTGTGTACTTTCACTTCGTGATCCAGAAAACAAGACAAAGTACCATGATGATGATGAAATGTGGAACAAGGCAGAGAATGCATTAAGAGATGTTATGAACAGCCTTGGAATTGAATATACAGAAGAAATAGGTGAGGCAGCATTCTATGGACCTAAGCTTGATGTTAATGTAAAGCCAGCTGTAGGTAACGAGATTACACTTTCAACATGCCAGTTAGACTTCTGTCTTCCAGCCAAGTTTAATCTTTCATATGTAGACAAGGATGGTGAGAAGAAGACACCTGTTGTGCTTCACAGAGCTATACTTGGTTCTCTTGACAGATTCATGGCATATATACTTGAAGAAACAAAGGGTAACCTTCCAACATGGCTTGCACCAGTACAGGTAAGAGTAATGCCTGTTAAGACAGACAATGAAGAAATCATGAATTATGCACACGAAATAGTAGATGCACTTTCTGCAAAGGATGTAAGAGTAGAACTTGATGACAGAGCAGAAAAGCTTGGATATCGTATGCGTGAGGGACAGATCCAGAAGGTTCCATATCTTCTTGTTATTGGCTTTAACGAACAGGAAAACAAGACAGTATCATATAGACTTCATGGTGAGCAGGATACAACAACACTTCCACTTGATGAGTTTGTTGAGAAGATAGATACAGAGATAAAGAATAAGACAAGATAATTGTTGTTTAGCAAACATTCGGTTGGCGAACTGACGACATAATATAAGTGAAAATCGGTGTTGCACATACATCATCGATGCCAGAAGTTTCAATT
>CDYY01034224.1_pt1 | contig 12846 bp, 14 predicted proteins | sample 480691 | NCBI WGS metagenome assembly CDYY01 (sample SAMEA3182107, study PRJEB8094) | gut metagenome | biome: human; feature: gut; material: Stool; isolation source: human stools | place: Canada | collected 2013-02-25
CTGTTGCGGAAGACCCAGATGTCATCACCACTTATACCGGGCTGCTCCATAAACTATTGCCCTCTGCCGAACATCACCCCTGCTATAGCGGATTGCAGGTACAAGGTGCCGCTACTACCCCGGCTGCACGGTAATTTTAATTATATCTGTAAACGTAACTCATGTCAAGGTTTATGAGGCTTGTAATATTTTTATTATTGGTGTAACATTATCTTAAATTTTGACAATTATTTCACTCAGACAAAGGGGACTGACATGAAACAAGGTAATATTCCTACAAATAATACTGATACATCAAAAGCTGATGAAAAATATATGAGTGCAGCTCTTGCACAGGCCGTCAAAGCATACAAAATAAAAGAAGTTCCAATAGGCTGCGTGATTGTCCATGACAACAAAATCATTGCACGTGGCTATAACCGCAGAAACACAGATAAGACCACTCTGGGCCATGCTGAAATAACTGCCATAAGACGTGCCAGCAAAGTTTTAGGCGACTGGCGTCTTGAGGAATGTACTATGTATGTAACTCTCGAACCATGCCAGATGTGTGCCGGTGCAATCGTACAGGCAAGAATTCCCCGCGTAGTCATTGGTTCCATGAATCCAAAGGCAGGATGTGCAGGCTCAATACTTAATATCCTTGAAATGCCTCAATTCAACCACATGTGCAGCGTTACACGCGGTGTTCTTGAAAATGAATGCAGCAGACTTTTAACTGATTTTTTTAAGGAATTACGCAATTCAAAAAAACGTGCGGAAACGGAGACTTTATGAAATTTGAATATCAACAGGACAGTCTTGTGTTAAAGATATTAGACACAAGTCATACCGGAGAAGTTTTAGATTTTTACAAAAGAAATAAAGACTCATTTGAAAAATATGAGACAGATAAACCATCTAATTTTTATACGTATACATTCATCTATAATCTGTTAAAGGCTGAATATAATGCCTGTATACATGGAAAACATATCCGTTTTTTTCTGTATGACAACAGTGTTTCGGATAAAATTATCGGAAGCGTTTCATTTACTGACATAAAAAGCTCAATGAAAAGCTGCGTAATCGGATATAAAATCGACGAAAAATACCGTCGTATGGGCTACGGCAGACGTATGCTTACCATGGCACTTAAAATTATGGTTACAGAATATGGCATGCACAGGATTGAAGCATACATTCTTCCCGGTAATGACGCATCTGTAAATCTTGCCAGAACTATGGGGTTTATAAGCGAAGGCAGTGCATACGCATATGCAAAAATCAACAAAGAATGGCGTGACCACCTCCGCTTTACTTATATATCGTAATTATCTCATCAAAACTCCTGATACCAGTATCCAAAATATGGATTTGAAAAATCACTTCTGTGACTCTTTTTGAAATTATCAAAACCAAACATTGATGCCATGAATCTGTCCCTGTTTGAATACATCCCCGGCACACCTATAAAGTACCGCGTGTGATTTTCATTTTCACGCACCCTGCCAAGCAGCAAATGCTTGTAATTGTAAAAGCCGTGTATCAGAAAGCTGTTGTTGACAATCACTTCATCTTCAACCGGGAGTTTCCTTAGTGTCTCCGGCGTTACTTCTATGCAGTCATAATAATAATCATCATCAAATACATTGACGCTGTCTTCCTGTTCAAACAATTTCTCAACCCCTTCAATATCAAGAATTTCCTGTATCTCAAAATTTTCTGTTTCTGTTGCCCGAAGAGGTTGCTGTGGCTGTGAATCTGTATTTTTTTGTTGTTCCGACGTGTTAATTACAGAGCCACCGACATGTTCCATTTCTGTCTGCAGTGACTGCTCTGTTGTTTGCGGTGTGGCAGCCTCATCCCCTGCCTGTTTCATCTGTAAATTTTTATTATATCCTTTTGGCAGAAACTCGATATTATTCTCATTAATCTCGTCATCCTGCCACATGCTTGACATCATATAATATGTATCATTTTCTTTAGTTATTGCAATTCCACCTATGTCTGAAAATTCAAATCCCGAATTTTCGATATTCTCTGCATTAAACACGCCCATATACGAGCCGATTCCATTGTTGACAAGAATTCTTCCGACAATCAGAAGCCTGTATTTTGACTTATTTTCCTCTTTTTGCATTACAAAACTGACATTCATATATTCCGGTGTATCCGTATATACTCCTCTAAGATTTATTGCAAGTTCAAACTTCTGTCCCTGTACCTGTGCTTTTGCAAAGCCTGTATTTTTATCCCTCACTCCCCCTGCATAAGCATAAATATATGATATAAATCTTTTATACTCAATCATAAAATCCTTCCTTTCAACAAAACTGATACCTATTGCAAAGGTATGTCAAAGTCAGGATTATTATTACTAATTTATAAAATGTCAAAGTTTTGTGGATGTTCTCATCTTAACAAGGCAGAACATTTCCTTTCTGTCACTTTACATATTAAAATTTTCTTAGATATTCTGTCATCATATCTATAACTTCGCTGCTTTCGTCAAGAAATGGTTCAAAGACACTGAATGCATGTGTAAGATTTTTATTTTTTGGATAATCTATAAGTTCATGCTCCTTTTGTGCCGCAGCAAGTGCTTTTTCAAAATTAATTGTATATTTCCGCAGATAATCATTATGGCTTGTGACCAGCCATGCCGGTGCAAGTGAATTAACAAGTTCTTTATTTTCAGGATTTACATATTTGGAAAATGGTGTCTTTTTGTAATTTTTGCCATATAAAAATTTAGGAAGAAAAAGCCCAATCTTATCAAACTTTGTTGTGTAAAACATACCGCTGATAAGTCCGAGTGCACTAACATGCAAATCCGATGGTTTTACCCCTGCTGCCTTAGCAATTTTGTAGCTGTTCTGAATTGCATTAGCATATGTAATAAGGCATGCACCTCCACTGTCTCCGACCATGTATACATGTGACAAGTCACCACCGTCTGGCTTCACACGTTTCTTTATAAAATCCATAGCCGCAAATACATCCCTTAACTGATCAAATATCATGCAGTCAGGAACAAGCCTGTATTCTATACTGTATACAAGAAATCCTTTCTTGCAAAGCAAGGCACAAAAATATCTGTTAAACTCTTTATTGCCAAGAAGCAATCCACCGCCATGTACGTTAATTATAACTGGAAGCATAGTATCTTTAGCATTTTGTGGACGGAAAATATCCATCCTGTGTGCTTTTTTATTATCATCTGCATATGCTATATTTTCGCTAAAATCAACTCCGTCAGGAAATGTTAATTTTTCATCTCTTGTAACACATGATTTTTCAAAATCACTTCTTTGTTTATAAAATTGTTTTGTCATTACACTGTTCATTTTGTGCCTCTCGCATTTAATATATTAGATAATTTTGCAAATTGCTCAAGTGTAAGTGCCTCACCTCTCACTGTCGGCGAAAGATTACATTCCTCCAATGCCTCAATTAATTTTTCTTTTGTTATTCCTAACTCTGCACAACCACACACGCTGTTTGTCATGGTTTTTCTTCTCTGGTTAAAAGAAGCTCTTATTATACCAAACATTAATTTTTCATTATCAGCCTTTACCGGTGGTTCTTTGTATCTTTCAAGTTTTATCACTGCAGAATCAACATTTGGACGCGGCATAAAACAACTTGCCGGAACTGTAAGAACGACCTGCGGTTTCGCATAATACTGCACTGCAAGCGACAGTGCACCGTAATCTTTTGTACCGGGACCCACCTGCATTCTGTCGGCAACCTCTTTCTGAACCATAATAGTTATGCTGTCTAACGGAACTTTACTCTCAAATAGCCCCATTACAATAGGAGTTGTAATATAATATGGGAGATTAGCAACAACTTTTATCGGTTCTGAGTTGTTATGCTCTGCCGCAAGCTTAACAATATCAAGCTTTAGCACATCTTCATTAATGACAGTAACATTGTTATAATAACTTAATGTATCATTTTCAAGAATCGGAATTAATTTCTTGTCAATCTCGACCGCAACAACTTCTCTTGCTTCCTCACACAGAATCTGTGTCATAGTTCCGATTCCCGGACCGATTTCAAGAACAAAATCGTCCTTCGTCACACCTGCTTCACGCACAATCTTTCTCACTACATTTTCATCAATAAGAAAATTCTGCCCGTATTTTTTTTGAAATGAAAATCCATATTTATCCAGGATTTCTATTGTGTTTGTTGGATTTCCAAGATGCTTTACATTTTCAAATGCCATACAATCTCCATTCTGTTTTAAAAAAATAACTTTTTCGCATTTTCATTGGTTATATCTATAACTTCCTGTGCCGTAATTCCTTTAATCTGTGCTATCTTTTCGGCAACATATCTTATATTTCTGCTGTCATTTCTCGTTCCGCGGTGTGGCTCAGGTGCCATATAAGGGCAGTCGGTTTCAAGAACGATTCTTGTCACCGGCACTTCTTCTACCGTCTCAACAAGCTTTCGTGCATTTTTAAAAGTCACGACACCGCCTACACCTATAAAAAATCCCATATCAAGAAATTCCTTTGCTGCTTCTTTTGTATAAGAATAACAATGTATCACTCCGCCGGCTTTGTCTGCTCTCTTATTTTTCATGCACTGTATCGTATCCGCACACGCTTCTCTTGAGTGGACAATTATAGGCTTATTAACATCAACTGCCGCTTCAATCTGCGTCTCAAACCACATTTTCTGGACTTCCTTCGGATTATCAAGATAATGATAATCAAGTCCGATTTCTCCAATTGCAACAACTTTTTCATTGTTTAAAGCCTGTTTTTTCAACCATTGTATATCGTGCATGGTAAGATTCCCTACGTCCTCAGGGTGAACTCCTACCGCCGCATACACTTTATCATATTTGTCTGCAAGTTCAAGTGATTTTTTACACCCGTCTAAACTTGCCCCGACATTTATTAAATACTCCAGTTCACCGTTATCCGACAACATCTGACTGATAAGCTCGTCCCTGTCATCATCAAACGCACTGTCATCATAATGGGAATGTGTTTCAAATATTTTCACTGTTGCTCTCCGTTAAATACTTTTTTATATCATAATACCGCAAAAACATAAATTCGGCAAAATATTCTCTGCCTTAATATATTATAGATTAATTGGATATGTTAGTCAAAACGTAATTCATTTTCACGATTATTTTTTTGTTCTTTTAATTGAATTCCAACCATGACTTCAATATAATAAGTAATTATTAAAACATTTTGAACGGAGAAAGCTTATATGTTTAGAAAAATGAGAGGAATTAAACGAAACCGAATGTAAGAAAATTCTTAAAAACGAAGTCCGCGGAGTCCTCTCCGTAATCGGCGATGACGGCTATCCTTACGGACTTCCTATTGATTATTGGTATGACGAAATCGAAAACCGCATTTATTTTCACGGTGCCAAAGAAGGACATAAACTTGATGCGATTAAAAAATGTAACAAAGTATCTTTTTGCACATACGACAAAGGATACAGAAAAGACGTCGAATGGCCTCTCTATATAAACAGTGTAATTGTTTTCGGAAAAATCAGCATTGTAAATGACAATGAAAAAATAATTGAAATTTGTAAAAATCTCTGCTATAAATTCACCGATGACGAAAATTATGTCGCCGATGAGCTTGAAAAAGCAGGAAACCGCGTATGCTGCCTCGAACTTATTCCCGAACACATCAGCGGCAAACTTGTCAAAGAAAGTTAATTAATATTACATATCTGCATTGCTGCTCCGTTTTCCATAACATGAAATCCATGCTTTTCATAAAAAGGAACGTTATTTTTGTCTTCAGGCATAAGTTCAAGATACATAAAATTCTTATATTTTTCTTTAATGTATTCCACCATTCTACCTGCAATACCCTGTCCTTGATATTCCGGATGTACAAGTACATAATGAATCTGTGCGAGCATTTCCGAATCATCAAGGACGCGTATGAGACCGACAAGTCTCGCATCGTCCCACACAGTGAGCACAGTTTGGGAATTCATAAGTGCCTTATACAGTTTTTGCGGATATTCACCCGATTTCCCGCCAAATACCGTAAGTCCGTATTCAAGCGGACACCTAATATCAGCATCAAGTTTCTTTTTGTATTTCGCCATAATTATATCACCTTCTCAAATTGTTCCACAGGTCATAAAGCTGCATGAAATCATTCCCACATTTATCCGCAGCATAAAAATATCCGTCGGAATTTTTGTTTTTAAGCAAGAACTCCGACGGAATGTTTTATCTTATATTTCTTTTTTATTATCAGCACCCGGAATTGTGACAATCACCTTTTCCGGCGTAATAATAACAGCACCTTTTGCGGTAGCCGCACCATTAAACATCTTTTCTACCATCGCTTTAAAAGTATTGACAATCTCACCTTCAGCAACATACTCTGCTGTTCATTTTATCTGATTTCACTGCCCTCAATAATATCCTTATCAACAGTCAGAACAGAAAGATTATTCTCATCATCTGCTGCCGCAAGAATCATTCCCTGTGACTCAACGCCGCAGAGCTTGCAAGGCTTTAAGTTCGTAACTACAGCAACCTTTTTTCCAACCATTTCTTCCGGCTTATAATATGCTGCAATTCCAGAAACAATCTGTCTTACCTCATCGCCGATGCGAATCTGTGAAACAAGAAGTTTCTTTGCTTTCTTTACAGGTTCACACTTAATTACTTCACCAACCTGAATCTGAATCTTGTCAAAATCATCAATTGTAATCTCAGGCTTTTTCTCAACCTTTGGATAATCCTTAATTCCAGCTGCCTTTTTTTGTGCTTCCTGAATCTTTTCAACTTCTTTCATAACTTCTTCAAGATCAAGACGGGCAAATAATATTTCAGGTTTTTCAGTTACTTTTATATCATTTTCTCTTAAACCAAACTTGTCGAGGTCATCAAAATCTCTTTCTCCAGCCTTTGGATTTGCAGGATAAAGCTGTGCAAGAATACGCTCAGAAGTCTCAGGCATATAAGGTGTCAGAAGATTTGCTCCGACTGTAATGCTTTCAACAAGGTTATATAAAACTTCGCTGAGACGGTCTTTCTTTGTCTCATCTTTTGCAAGTGCCCAAGGCATTGTCTCATCAATATATTTATTGCATCTCTTAAAAAGAGTAAATATCTCCGTAATTGCGTCAGCAACATGAAGTGTCTTCATCTTATCTTCAACTCTTGCCTTTGTACCTGTCACAACAGCTTTAAGTTCTGCATCAAAATCAAGGCTTGCACCATTCTCATCTGTACCCGCACCTGTCGTGTCGGCACCTGTCTTTGCAACATTGCCGCCAAAATACTTATTTGACATGGCAATTGTTCTGTTTACAAGATTACCAAGCGTATTGGCAAGGTCTGAATTCATACGCTCAACCATAAGCTCCCATGAAATAACACCATCATTTTCAAAAGGCATTTCGTGAAGGACAAAATATCTTACAGCGTCAACGCCAAACATATCTACAAGGTCATCTGCATAAATAACATTGCCTTTTGACTTACTCATCTTACCATCGCCCTGCAAAAGCCATGGGTGTCCAAATACCTGCTTTGGAAGCGGTTCACCGAGTGCCATAAGGAATATCGGCCAGTAAATCGTATGGAATCTGATAATATCCTTTCCGATAAGATGAAGGTCTGCCGGCCAGAACTTCTTATACTGTTCGCTTGAGTTACCGTCTGCATCATAACCTATACCTGTAATATAGTTAGTAAGAGCATCAAGCCACACATAGACTATATGCTTATCATCAAAATCAACCGGGATACCCCATTTGAAAGATGTTCTTGATACACATAAATCCTGAAGTCCAGGAAGAAGGAAATTGTTCATCATCTCATTCTTTCTTGAAACAGGCTGAATAAATTCAGGATGTGTATTAATATGCTCGATAAGTCTGTCCGCATACTTGCTCATCCTGAAGAAATATGCCTCCTCCTTAGCCGGCTTAACTTCACGTCCACAGTCAGGACATTTACCATCTACAAGCTGTGACTCTGTCCAGAATGACTCACATGGTGTACAATACATTCCTTCATATGAACCCTTATAAATATCACCCTGGTCATAAAGCTTCTTAAAAATCTTCTGAACCTGTTTTTCATGATAATCATCTGTAGTACGAATGAACTTATCATATGATGTATTCATCAAATCCCATATTCTCTTAATCTCACCTGATACATTATCAACAAATTCTTTTGGTGTAATGCCGGCTTCTTCAGCTTTAAGCTCAATCTTCTGTCCATGTTCGTCAGTTCCTGTCTGGAAAAACACATCATAGCCCTGCTGTCTTTTATATCTTGCAATGCTGTCCGCGAGAACTATCTCGTAAGTATTACCGATATGCGGTTTGCCTGAAGTATAGGCAATCGCTGTTGTCATATAAAATGGTCCTTTATTCTGTGGCATTGTCATAGCCTCCTAACTCTTTACTGTTTCAATCTAAAGATGAAATAAGCTTCATACACTTAAAACATCCGCCATTTAATTAAATATTGTAGCAAAACTGATTTAATATATCAAGAGCCGCATTTTGCGTGCAGTGATAAAATATAGTATAATAAGTTAAGTTTACAACAACAGATTTCAGGAGGGTTTATATTTGAAAATTACAAAAAAACGCTTTTTATTAATATTTACATCATTAATCCTGTCATTTTCACTTCTTGCCGGTTGTCATTCTGCAGACACTGTCCGTAATAACCAGCAAAACACTGTAGATTCTGCCTCATCAGAAAATGAAAATTTCAGGGAATTTACCGATGCACTTTTTCGTGATAATGTCTCAGGAGATATTCTTTCCCTTCATACGATATTACAACATCCTGAAAACTACGGTATTACCAATTATGAAAAAACACTCGGCAGATATAATCTCGATAATCCAACGGACAACTCAGATATATCTGACTGTCTGACGCAGCTTAATTCGTTTGACAAAAACAGTCTTTCAAAAGACCAGCAGATTACATATGAATTATTAAAAAAATATCTTGAAACAAAACTCGAATACTGCGATTTATTTCTGCTTGATACAGACTTATCGACAACAATAGGAATACAGGTTCAGCTTCCTATCATATTTGCGGAATATACATTCAATGAAGTAAAAGATATTGACGAATATCTTTGTGCTGTCGAAGATACGGACGAATTTTTTGAAAATCTTATCGAATATGAAAAAATGCGAAGCGAAAAGGGCTATTTTATGGAAACCTCCCTCGCAGAAGAAATCATTGAGCAGTGCAATACATTTATAGACAGTGCCGATGATGGTTATCTTATAACAACATTTGAAGAAAAGCTGAACAATTTACCGGAACTTGATGAAACGCAGAAATCTTCTTACCAAGAAAGAAACAAAGCTGCCGTAAATGAACATGTGATTAAAGGTTACCGTATTCTTGCAGACGGCATTGAACAGCTTAAAAATACAGGAAAATACAGCGGCGGTCTCTGCAACTATCCAAACGGACAGAAATACTACGAATACCTTGTAAATAACCAGATGGGCTGGTCCAAAACCATTGATGAATACGACGCTCTTCTTGATTCGTATATAAGCCGAAATATTGCCTCTATACAAGGGTTATACAGAAAAAATCTTGGACTTTCCGACCAGTTCAACACATTTCATTTTCAATATACACAGCCAATGGAAATCCTTTCAGATTTAAAAGAGAAAATAAAAACATCATTTCCTGAGGGAGCCGATGTCAATTATGAAGTAAAATATATCACAAAAGCATTACAGGATTATGCAAGCCCTGCAATGTATTTTACTCCTCAGATTGACAACAATGCTGTCAACTCAATATATATCAACCCCAAAAGCACCGGCTCTTCAGATATTTATACAACACTTGCACATGAAGGATTTCCGGGACACATGTATCAGATTACATATTTTGCAAACAAAAATTCTGATTTAATCAGACACATTATCCAGCCCGGCGGATATATTGAAGGCTGGGCCACTTACTGTGAAGCTCTTTCTTACCAATATGCCGACACAGATAATGCTCCGTTAAATACTCTTATGCAGCTTAATTATTCAACTATTATGCTAATCTATGGAAAAGTAGATATTGGTGTCAACTACTATGGCTGGTCAGAAGATGATGTATACAATTTTATAAGTTCATATGGATTTAATGACAAATCCGTTGCCACACAGATGTACTCGCAGATGCTCTCCGAACCTGCAAATTATTGCAAATATGTTCTTGGCTATGTGGGATTTATGGAATTAAAAGCTGCCGCCATGCAAAAACAAGGCAACAGCTTTAATCTTAAAGAATTTCATAAGTACATCCTCGATATGGGACCTGTACAATTTGATATATTGTTTGAAAATCTGCCTGAATAAAATATCTGCGGATTGGTTTTCCACATAAAAATATTTATTATGTTATCTTTTCCACAATCAGCAGAATCTTATTCCACAAGTTGGACCACAACATAAATTAAGGCATAAAAGCGTCATGCAATATCCACCCGGATTCATAGTAGTTCTGCCATATGACTGTCCTCTTCCTGCATACCATTGTCCACCGCTTTGAAGCTGTCTGTAAAGATTCTGATATGCTACATTATCAGGGTCTATCTCCACGGCATGCTTTGCATGCTCAAGTGCTGTTGCAGTGTTACCGGCTCCAGAATTTGCCTGTGCACTGTAATAGTACCATCTTCCGTCACGGTTATCTATTCCATTAAGGACATTAATTGCCTCCTGAAAAGCTCCGCTGTTAATATAATTTACAGCCGCTTTGAGATGCATTCCTGTCTCATCATCTCCCATATTATCTGTGCGGTTCTGACCTCCGCTATAAGAATATCCACCAAATCCAAACGGTCCAAATCCCCAGAATCCACCAAAATCTCCATATGGATTACCATTCTGCTGATTATCTCCGTCATAGCCATAACCGCCACCTGATGAGCGTCCTGTCTGACCGTATCCGGAATAACCTCCATATCCGGAATATGAACTTCCGGATGAACTGTATCCCATCTCTTTTTCTTTCATTATCTGATTATAAGCCTGCTGGACTATCTTAAACATCTCTTCTGCTTTATCCTTATTCGGATTGTTAATATTAGCATCCGGATGATATTTACGGCTTAATGCCCTGTATGCTTTTTTTATCTCTTCGTCAGATGCATCCCTTGATACACCTAATACCTGATATGGATCACTCACTTATTTACTCCTGTATTAACATTAATTATTTTTCTTCTCATGCCTTAACTTTGCCGCATCAAAACGCGTCCAGACACCAGAATAAATTATGTTTCTTAAAATCTCAACATCATTAATAATAGGAAGACGTTCAAAATATCTTGCACATTCCGCCATTATACTATTAAGCAGATTTCCTACATAATTATCAAAATCCGGCTGTTTCATATATGGAATAAGCATATTATAATTCTTTTTTTCAACATCTTTTTCCAAATCGTCATATGCATCAAGTATATAAATATACTTGCCGAGAAAAAAGCCCAGCTTTGAAAGCGTCTCATGCCATTCATCGTCACGCCATGCTGTTATTGCCGCAAGCTGCTTACCAAAACAATATGAAACTCTGTCAATATCATTACATTTCTGTGCTTCAAGTTCAGATAAATCCTTTAGTGACGACTCTATTATACGTGCTTTGTTTTCGTATTTCTTCCTTATTATATTAACTTTGGAATTATAGCTGTCTGCAAGAATCTTTCTCGTAACTTTATGTTCATCATTCCAGTCATCCATACATTTATAATACATCATAAGTATATTCATATCCGCAACATAATCTGTAACTTCATTAATGCGGTATTCATGCTTTGCAACCGGATGGACCAAACACTTTTCCTTTCCATATTCAGTCTTTGGTTCGTATAAACCACTTAACAGCATTATTAAAAAAGTCATATCATAACTGAGTGATATTTTACCGGTAAATCCGTATTCCTTTCCAAGTACCTTGCATAATCCGCAATAGTACGACCTGTAAACATCAAATTCACGAAACTTCAACTCAGGCTTATTAACAACCACATATCCGTACAAAGACCTCTTCCTCCTGCAAACAACAAGCCGGACATTCGGTAAATGAACTACAACATTCATCCGCCGGCTATCCGACTTGCTGTTATCATATAACAACTTACTTTTACAGTCAATTACAGCAAAAGATTTATTATAAAATGTTTATAATTATAGAATTGTTCTAAATTAATTACTCATCAGGACTTGTCCCGAACTTATAAAGCTGACTGTAGTAATCAAGTTCTTCTTCTAGTCCTGTTCCATGTGTCAAAAGCCCTGTGCAATCATTTGAGGACACTGCATCTGCCATATCAAGATAATCTTCATCGTCATAATAACTGTCATCACCATAAGCCTCGTCATTTCCAAGCATTTTACGGCTAATCAGATAATCCTCATCATCATAATAACTGTCATTTTTCTCCGAATTTCTGCGTGGATACATAATCTCTGCCTCCTTTCACTATCAAGATAGTGTTAGTGTTCCCAGAGTAAATTTTATAATTCATATATCATATTTACTACTGCAAGCCAAACTGCTCACCGGTGGAAATAATATTAAATATTTTGCCAAACTAACGGAACTGCCTGAATAAACCGTAGCAAAACTAGCTGAAAAGATTTAACAAAGAGAGCCGGAAATTAAACTGCGTCCATATAGAACAAATTTAATTCCCGGCTCTCTACATTTTTATTTTTCAAATATTCTCAATGCAAAAAATAAAAGCCCCACAACCTGGCTCCAATGACCAAATCATAAGACTTTCGTAAGTGCGCCGCCAGGGGTTCGAACCCTGGACACCCTGATTAAGAGTCAGGTGCTCT
>CDYY01050473.1_pt1 | contig 12590 bp, 12 predicted proteins | sample 480691 | NCBI WGS metagenome assembly CDYY01 (sample SAMEA3182107, study PRJEB8094) | gut metagenome | biome: human; feature: gut; material: Stool; isolation source: human stools | place: Canada | collected 2013-02-25
CCATTTAGGCATGGGAGAGGACTATGCGGCGCTCCATGTGGCCAAAAATTTAATTGTTTCGAATTCGTCATTTGCATTCTTCCCAATTTTTACAAGTGATAATGTAAAAACAATTATTGCTCCTAAATTTTGGGCTGGATATAATTATTCGGATGGATATTGGGCATCTGAACAAAATATATATACAGGATGGAAATATTTAGGAAGAGATGGAAAACTTTATACAGCCGATGAATGTAGAAATGAACTTAAAAGGTATAAGCAGCAACGTCAAAGACGATATAATAGGAAACAGGGCTTGATATGGAAAATTGAAGTTAATTATTATAGAATGCTGAATTTATTAAACAGACTTTGCAGAAAGGTAAAAAGGGCTCATTTCCATATAGTACAAATATGGAGAAAACGTTTAAACTATGAATAGAAAAATCATTGAAATTAGTGGTGGACTTGGAAATCAAATGTTTCAATATGCCTTAGGTGTGGAATTAAAATTAAGAGGATTTTATGTTACATACGATGATAGAAAAATTCTCATAACGGGAAATCAGCACAATGGATTTGAACTGGAGCGTGTATTTAAAATAAATTATCATAGAAATGGATTTTGGGAAAATCTTATAGTCACCATGTGTAGAGCGCATGATAAGTTAACAGGTAAAGACAGAGGTATGGTTCTTATAGATAAAGAACCAACAGCTATGAATGAAATTATGTCAAAAAATAAGATATACCTAAGAGGTTATTGGCAAAATCCCAATTATTGGGAAAAATGTAGGGGGAACTTGAAAGATATTTTTGAATTTAAAATAGATCATATTGATGATCGTAACAAGGATATTGCCCAAAAAATAAAGAGGGAAAATTCGGTATCAATTCATGTGAGACGGGGAGACTATCTATGGGCAGAGAATGCTGAAGCACGAATGGAAATCTGCACATTGGAATATTATAAAAAGGCAATTTCATATATTTATGAAAAAACTGGAAATTGTTCTTTTTATATTTTTTCAGATGATCCGAAATGGGTTCGGGCCAATTTTACAGAGTTGAATTATATACTAATAGATTGGAATCAAGGAGAAAATAGTTATTTAGACATGTATTTGATGTCTTTATGCAAACATAACATAATCGCAAACAGTTCTTTCAGTTGGTGGGGGGCGGAACTTAATTGTAATAAGGAAAAGATAGTCGTATCACCAAGTAAATGGTATAATGGTATGAGTTCAGATATAATTATGAATGATTGGATAAAAATATAGAGTGAGTGGTAGAAAGGAATAGAAATATGAAAGTGGTTATTTTGGCAGGAGGATTTGGAACGCGTATATCTGAAGAGTCGGCATTTAAACCCAAACCAATGATTGAAATAGGTGGGATGCCAATTTTATGGCATATTATGAAGACATATTCATATTATGGATTTAATGAGTTTGTAATTTGCGCTGGATATAAGCAACATATTATAAAAGAATGGTTTGCGGATTATTTTTTACATACGTCGGATGTTACCTTTGATTATACAAAGGGTGAGAATGAGATGATCGTTCATAATAAGCATGCGGAACCGTGGAAAGTTACAGTGGTTGATACAGGACTTAATACGCAGACAGGTGGAAGAATCAAGCGAATTAAGGAATATATTGGAAATGAAGAATTTATGCTCACATATGGTGATGCAGTAGGTGATATTAATATCAAAAAACTACTTGAATTTCATCGTTCTCATGGGAAAATTGGAACAATGTCGATGTACAATTTTGGACAAAACAAAGGTGTCGTTGAAGTCGGAAGAGATGGTATTATAGAGGCGTTTAGAGAAAAATCAGATACAGATGGTGATTTAATTAATATTGGATTTATGGTACTCAAACCGGAAATATTTGATTATATTGATGGTGATGAAATTCCATTTGAAAAGGAACCATTATCAAATCTGGTTAGAGACCACGAATTGGTTGGCTATGTACATCATGGATATTGGCAGTGCATGGATACTTTAAGAGAAAAACAGCAAATTGAAAAATTATGGAATTCAAACCAGGCACCATGGAAACTTTGGGAGGACTAAAATGACATTTGATATTAGTTTCTATAAAGGGAAAAAAGTTTTAGTTACAGGGCATACAGGATTTAAGGGAACTTGGATGTGTAGAATGCTTGTAAATGCTGGTGCAATTGTCACAGGATATTCTCTTGAACCACCAACTAACCCTAATTTATTTGAGTTGGCAGATTTAGAAAATAGAATACATAGTGTAATTGGAGATATTAGAGACTTTCAAAAACTGAATGAAGTTTTCCTAGAAGACCAGCCAGAAATTGTATTTCATTTAGCGGCACAGCCAATTGTAAGAGATAGTTATAAGGATCCCCGATATACATATGAAACAAATGTAATGGGAACAGTTAATCTGCTAGAGTGCATAAGACAATCATCATCTGTAAAATCAGTACTCAATGTGACAACAGATAAAGTCTATCATAATAATGAATGGTTTTGGGGATATCGAGAAGATGAACCACTTGATGGATATGATCCCTATTCAAATTCGAAATCATGCTCAGAACTCGTAACACATTCATATAGGGATTGCTTTTTTGAAGGGAAAAATATAGCAATATCAACAGCTCGGGCCGGAAATGTTATAGGAGGCGGGGATTTTGCTAATGATCGAATTATACCTGATTGTGTTAGAGCAATGAAGAATGGAAAGACTATTGGTGTAAGAAATCCATATTCGACCAGACCATATCAGCATGTACTTGAGCCGTTGACTGCATATTTGATGATTGCTGCAAAACAATATGAAAATAAAAAATATCAAGGTTGTTATAATGTAGGCCCAGATGACTGTGATTGTGTGACAACAGGAGAATTGGTAGATTTGTTTTGTGAGTATTGGGGTGAGAACGCCAAATGGGAAAATCAGGCGGAAAGCAATGCCCCACATGAAGCTAATTTTTTAAAGCTTGATTGTAGTAAACTTAAGGCTACATTTGGATGGCAGCCCCGGTGGCATATGAATGAATGTATGGATATGGTATGTCGTTTCAGCAAAATATGGATATCGGGCGGAAATATACCGAATGAAATGGATAAGGAAATAAAGGAATTTTTAACGAACTATTAAATTAATGAGAGAATATAACTTAAAATGACAATATGGAGGTATTATTATGGCTAATTGGACTAATGAAGCAGAGGCGAGAGAACAAATAAAAACTCTTGTTGCAGAGTACTATCATGATTTTAAAGAACCGATGGAAAGTAAGGAAAATTTTAAACCTGGCGATAGAGTGAGCTATGCATCACGTGTATACGATGAAAAAGAAATGCAGAGTTTAACAGATGCAATGCTTGACTTTTGGCTTACAACAGGTAGATTTTCTAAAGAGTTTGAAAAGAACTTTGCAGAGTGGATAGGAGTTAAATTTGCACATCTTGTAAATAGTGGTTCATCTGCAAATCTTATAGCGTTTTCAGTTTTGACAGCCCCCGAACTGGGTGAGAGACAAATTAAGAGGGGAGACGAAGTAATCACTGTAGCGTGTGGATTTCCTACAACGATAACCCCCATTTTACAATATGGAGCAGTTCCTGTTTTTGTTGATGTGACGATACCACAGTATAACATTGACACTACCCAATTAGAAGCTGCTTTATCAAGCAAGACTAAAGCGGTTATGATTGCTCACACATTAGGCAACCCGTTTGACTTAAAGACAGTAAAAGCTTTTTGTGACAAACATAATTTATGGCTTATTGAAGACAATTGTGATGCACTAGGCACTAAATATACAATTGATGGAGTAACTAAATATACGGGAACGTGGGGAGATATAGGAACAAGCTCATTTTATCCGCCCCATCATATGACTATGGGAGAAGGTGGATGTGTTTATACAGATAATCCATTACTTAACAGATTAATACTTTCATACAGAGATTGGGGACGAGATTGCATTTGTGTTTCAGGACAGGATAATATGTGTGGACATAGATGGGATGGACAATTTGGGCTATTGCCAAAGGGGTATGACCATAAGTACACATATTCTCATTTTGGATATAACCTAAAAGTTACTGATTTGCAAGCAGCAGTTGGAGTAGAACAGTTAAAGAAATTCCCTAGTTTTATCGAAAGAAGAAAACATAACTGGGCTAAATTACGTTCTGCACTTGAAACTGTTCAGGATAAAATTATTCTTCCGGTTCCAGCAGAAAATAGTGATCCTTCTTGGTTTGGATTCTTGATTTCAGTAAAACCTGAAACAGGATTGGATAGAAATAGTGTAACAAAATATGTTGAAGAGCATAATATTCAGACACGTTTATTATTTTCTGGAAATATTATCCGGCAGAGTTGCTTTGATGAAATTCGTGGAACCGATGCATATAGAGTAATAGGAAACCTTGAAAATAGTGATTATGTAGTAAATAATACATTCTGGGTGGGAGTTTATCCGGGGATGACAGATACAATGATTGATTATATGGCGAAAATAATTAAGGAAGCGGTAAGCAGATAAGGAGAACCTGATGAAAAAAGTGATTGTAACAGGTGCTAATGGATTTATAGGAACTGCTTTATGCAAAAAACTGTCAGATGAAGGAATAAATGTTATTGCTATTGTACGCGACAAAGAGGAAAATATAACAAAAATAAAAGACATTCCAAGAATTAAAATAATATACTGTGATCTTTCAGATTTCCGAAACTTGTCTAAATATGTTGAAGATAGAGATATAGATGCACTATATCATCTTGCATGGGTAGGTAGCGCAGGAGCTTTAAGAGGTGATAGCGATGTTCAAATAAGAAATATTCAGTATACCTGCGATACAATCAAGGCGTGTTTAGAGATAAACTGTAAAAGGTTTATATTTGCGTCAAGCATAATGGAATACGAAATTCAGGCAACTATGGAAACAGATGCTATGCCATCTATAAATACACTGTATTCTAGTGCTAAGGTGGCAGCAGACTATATGGCAAGGACGTTGTCTGGCTCATATGGAATTGATTATATCCGAGCGGTTATTTCAAACATTTATGGACCTGGGGAAACTAGTCCGAGACTTGTTAACACTAGCTTGAGAAAAATGTTAAATAATGAACATTGTGCTTTCTCGGCAGGAAATCAATTGTATGATTTTGTATATATTACAGATGCCGCCCAAATGTTTATTGAGATAGGAAAACACGGAATCGCAAATAGAACATATTATATTGGAAGTCAGAAGCCTAGACCATTAAAAGAATTTTTATGCGAAATGAGAGATCAAGTTGATCCTAAGATAGAAATTGGTTTAGGAGAAATACCATTTAATGGTGTTTCATTATCGTATAAGGAATTTGATATAAATGCGGTAAAAAAAGATACAGGGTACATTCCTGAGGTAACATTTGCGCAAGGAATCAAAAACACACTGGAATGGATTAAGGAGATGGGATGATGTCACAGTTCAAATTTAGTAAATTACCGTTAGAGGGAGCCTATCTTATTGATAATTTCTATGTGGGGGATAACAGAGGCGGATTTACAAAGTACTTTGAGAAGGACATTTACGGAAATGCTGGAATTAGATTTTCTGTAAACGAAACATTTGCGTCTATTTCTGCTAAAAATGTTATTAGAGGATTACATTTCCAGACGAATAATCCACAAGCTAAGTTGGTTAGTGTCGTTAGAGGAAAAGTATGGGATGTAATTGTGGATTTGCGTGTTCAAAGCCCCACTTATAAAAAATGGATTAGTGCGGAACTTAGTATTGAGAACCATAGAGCTTTATATGTTCCCAAGGGATTTGCACATGGATTTGTGTCTTTAGAGGATGAAACGATTATGCTTTATCAATGTGAGGGAGCGTATGACAAGGAAACAGACACGGGGGTGTTGTTTAATGATCCAGAAATTGGCATAGAATGGCCGATAGAAGAAAAAGATGCAATTCATTCAGAACGCGATCTACAGTTAATGAGCATTTCAGAATATGAGAAGAACCCTATGAGTATGAGTTAATGTAGATCAAAGATGCTAATATCTTTTCTGATTAGAATGAACTATTCTACAGACACAGCAACAACCATTTTGAGCTTTTATTCTCCAATATCTTTTTACGAGGGAATATTTCAGCATCGAAATTACATAAAGTGAATAGTGCAATGTGTTTCAGCAGAATGTTAAAACAGTGAAAGGCATCATACCTATAAAATAAAAGGAAATGAGCTAATAAAACGGAACAAAGTATAAGAGAAACTGAAGAAAAGGATGTAGGTTTTTCTTACAATTCTATTATAATCATTAGGTAAATAGAGTTGTAATGTAGGAGGACGCAGAAGTGAAGAAAGCACTAATTACGGGTATTACAGGTCAGGATGGTTCTTATTTGGCTGAGTTTTTGTTAGAAAAGGGATATGAAGTACATGGAATAACCAGAAGATCCAGTTATTCCAACACACAGAGAATTGATCATATCAAGGATCAGATTACACTGCATGATGGTGATTTGAGCGATTCCAGTTCTTTGGTTCGTATAATTTCTATTGTACAGCCGGATGAAATTTATAATCTGGCAGCACAAAGCCATGTGCAGGTATCTTTTGATGTCCCGGAGTATTCGGGAGATGTGGATGCCCTTGGAGTATTGAGAATCCTGGAAGCATGCAGAATGCTGGGGTTGACACATAAGACCAAGGTATATCAGGCTTCGACGTCCGAACTATATGGGAAGGTAGAAGAAGTGCCGCAAAAAGAGACCACACCATTTCACCCGTATTCTCCTTATGCGGTGGCAAAGCAGTATGGCTTCTGGATTGTAAAGGAATATCGTGAAGCTTACAATATGTTTGCAGTAAATGGTATTTTATTTAATCATGAGTCTGAACGCCGTGGGGAAAATTTTGTGACACGTAAAATCACTTTAGCAGCAGGACGCATTGCAGAAGGATTGCAGGATCATCTGGAATTAGGCAATCTGGACAGTTTACGCGACTGGGGTTACGCTAAGGATTATGTGAAGTGTATGTGGCTGATTCTGCAGCAGGAGAAGCCGGAGGATTTTGTTATTGCTACCGGAGAGCAGCATACGGTGAGAGATTTCACGGAGAAAGCATTTAAAGCCAATGGAATCACCCTTCGTTGGGAAGGCAGTGGTGTTGATGAAAAGGGTTATGATGTAGAGACTGGTAAGATGCTTGTTTGTGTAAACCCGGAATGGTTTCGACCTACAGATGTTGACAATTTATGGGGAGATCCTACAAAGGCGAAGACGGTTCTTGGGTGGAATCCGCAGGAGACAAGCTATCAGGAGTTAGTAGAGATTATGGCAAAGCATGATCGCAAACTGGCTAAAAGACAAAAAGCAATGAAGGAAGTGCAGTAATGATGGAGAAAAATGCTAAGATTTATGTTGCTGGACATAGAGGAATGGTAGGTTCAGCAATCGTACGTGAATTGAATCGGCAGGGATATACGAATATTATTACGCGCACACATCAGGAGTTAGATTTGACCCGTCAGGCAGATGTAGAAGATTTTTTCGCGGCAGAGAAACCGGAGTATGTATTTTTGGCAGCAGCCAAGGTGGGTGGAATTATTGCAAACCAGAATGCACTGGCTGATTTTATGTGGTTTAATATGACGTTGGAAATGAACGTTATCAACTCAGCATGGAAGAATGGCTGCAAGAAACTGGAATTCCTGGGAAGCTCTTGCATCTATCCCCGGATGGCACCGCAGCCAATGAAAGAAGATTGCCTGCTTACTTCTGAACTGGAGAAGACCAATGAAGCGTATGCGTTAGCCAAAATCTCAGGATTGAAATATTGTGAATTTTTGAATAAGCAGTATGGGACAGACTATATTTCTGTTATGCCTACAAACCTGTATGGCCCTAATGATAATTACCACCCGACACATTCACATGTGTTACCGGCACTGATTCGACGTTTCCATGAGGCTAAAATGGAAGGTAAGACAGAGGTAACCTGCTGGGGAGATGGATCGCCGCTTCGCGAATTCTTATATGTGGATGATCTTGCGAACCTGTGTGTCTTTTTGATGAATAATTACAGCGGCAATGAGACTGTGAACGCAGGTACAGGTAAGGAATTGACAATTAAGGAATTAACAGAGCTGGTAGCAAAAGTTGTGGGATACAATGGAGAGATTAAGTGGGATATTACAAAACCGAATGGGACACCGAGAAAACTGCTTGATGTCAGCAAGGCAGAAAAACTGGGCTGGCATTATATGACAGAACTTGAAGATGGCATTCGGCTGGCATATGAAGACTTTTTGAACAATCCTATGAGAGCAGAGAGATAGGAGAAGTACAGGAGAAGCTATGAATATTGTGCTGTTATCCGGCGGATCAGGAAAACGTCTGTGGCCGTTATCTAATGATATTAGAAGCAAGCAGTTTATTAAGATTTTCAAACAGGAAGATGGATCTTATGAGTCCATGGTGCAGAGAGTTTATCACCAGATCAAAAAGGTAGATGCGGAAGCAATAGTGACAATTGCGACAAGTAAGACACAGGTCTCAGCAATTCATAACCAGTTGGGTGAAGATGTAGGAATTTCCGTAGAGCCTTGCAGAAGAGATACTTTTCCTGCCATTGCGTTGGCTACGGCATACCTAGTGGATGTGCTGGGAGTGTCACCGGAGGAATCTGTCGTTGTGTGTCCGGTAGACCCCTATGTGGAGGCAGATTACTTTGAGGCGTTGAAGAAACTGTCAGATCAGGCAGACAAAGAAGAGGCAAATCTGGTACTGATGGGAATTGAACCTACGTATCCCAGTGAAAAATACGGATATATTATTCCGGCATCTTCGGAGCAGACTGCCATGGTATCTACTTTCAAAGAGAAGCCGACGATAGAAGTGGCAAAAGAGTACATTTCACAGGGGGCTTTGTGGAATGGTGGAGTATTTGCATACAAGCTGAAGTATGTCATGGAGATTGCCCATAAATTAATTGATTTTACAGATTATCAGGACCTATTTTCAAAATATGCGACGTTACCTAAGATTTCTTTCGATTATGCAGTAGTTGAGAAAGAAGATAAGATTCAGGTGCAGCGCTTTGCCGGACAGTGGAAGGACCTCGGAACATGGAATACCCTGACGGAGGCAATGAAAGATGCTGTCGTTGGAAAAGGCGTATTGAATGATAATTGTTCTAATGTGCATATCGTGAATGAGATGGATGTTCCGGTTCTGGCTATGGGACTTCATGATGTTGTAATATCTGCATCCCCAGAAGGGATTCTTGTTTCTGACAAAGAGCAGAGTTCCTATATCAAACCGTTTGTAGACAAGCTTGAACAGCAGATTATGTTTGCGGAGAAAAGCTGGGGCAGCTTTCGAGTCTTGGATGTAGAAACGGGTTCGCTGACGATTAAGGTGACACTTAATGAAGGCCATTCTATGAACTATCATAATCATAAGCACCGTGATGAAGTGTGGGTTGTAATATCCGGTGAGGGTAAAACCATTATTGATGGTGAAGATCAACCAGTGAAGGTAGGGGATATGGTGAAAATGCCTGCTGGATGTTTCCATACGGTTATTGCAGAGACGGAATTAAAATTGATTGAGGTGCAGATCGGAAAAGATATTAGTGTCCAAGATAAGGAAAAGAAGGAAATAAATTTAAATAGATAATTGAGTATGTATTTTAGCTTTTGAGGAAGAGTTCGTAAGACTATCCATAGAAAACAAAAAGGGGTCTCCAAAGTTTAGTGGGGTTTCCCAAAGTTTTTTAGGGTCAATTAGTAGGGACGGCGCTAAAAATGGTTGAGTTTTTTAGGGTCATTCCGTAGGGGCAAGCTAAAATTGAACAAAAGAGATGTTATCAGGCAGGTCTTTCGACCGTAAGCGCCAAATATGAGTATTCCGACGCAATAGTGTACCTTTTTTCGGAAATTCAGAGCACCCTTTTCCGGAAAAGCAGTGCATGCCTTTCCGGAGTAGAGTGCAGGTAATGTTTAGTACTCAGATGGAATCTCTATTCCATTCTCGTTGAGTACTGCCTGTAGCCGATTGATATATTCTCTCAAATGCTGAATTTCAATCCAATTGCCATGACAGAGACTATCGGCCTCTTCTAACTCGTAGCGGGTTAACTCATAATCCGCCCATTTGGGACAAAAATGGTCTTTAGAGAATGCGCAATAATTAGTCATTGACCGAAGCTCCTTTCCGGGAAACTTTGATACCATGACGTTCCCTCATAGATACGCGACCATCGATCATCACCTCGTATGAATTATGGATGATCCGGTCAATGATAGCCTCACAGATTGTAGCATCGCAGTCATTACCGATGCGACTGTACCAGCCTTTTGGTTCGAATTGTGTGCAGAAGATAACAGACCCTTTTATGCTTCTGGCTTCAATGATTTCCAACAGCTCACGGGTCTGTTCAGAAGATACCGGAGTCAGCAGAAATTCATCCAGAATCAACAGTTCAATCTTCTGGTAAGCTTTGATTACCTTCTTGAGAGTACCAGCCCCATGGGCTATAGCAAGCTCATTCAGGAGATCAGGCAGGCGCACATATCGTACTTTGATGAAGTTACGGCAGGCGGCTATACCGAGTGCACAGGCTATATACGTTTTGCCGTTGCCAGAGGCACCTTTCAGGATGATATGATGATCATCCGAGATATACCGGCAGGTTGAGAATTCAAGCATCTGTCCCTTATCCAGATTTCGATCCGGGTGATACTCAATCGCTTCCATGCAGGCGTTTGGATAACGGAATTCCGCACTGCGGATCAGCTTATCCAGTCTGTTGTTTTTCCGCTTATCCCATTCTTTGTCGACCAGCATTCCAAAACGGTCTTCAAAGGATAAATCCTGATAAATATCAGGATTGACACACTGGTTTTCAAACGCATCGGACATGGCTGACAAATGCATTTCATGGAGTTTATCTATGGTTGACTGGCGGATCATTCGTGGTCACCTCCTTCGTAATAGGAGGCACCTCTCGTAATGCCGTACTTGACACTTTCCTCTTTTGTTTTCCTGGAGGATGTGCTTTCCACAGTTACCTTGTCCTGCCCGTTTTTCAGGATAACAGCGATATTTTTCAGGCTGGGACTCGGAGTATAGCTGAGAGCCCTGGCACAGGCCTTTTCAATGCGCTCTGCACCATAGCGGTCAGTTAGCTTCATCAAGGAAACACAGGGTTTATATCCCTGCTGTTCAACCTTATGCATAGATAAAAAATGGTTTACCACAATACGCGTGGAGAGACCAACTGTTTCTCCCCATTCAAGAAAGTTCTGTGTGTTATAGCCAAGATATTTTCTATGGTTTTCCGGCATATGTTCCGGTATATATACAGGATCCGGTGTGTATGCCCTGCGTACATGCGACGCAATACGATTGTTATGATAGAAGACTTCAATGCTCTTTTCGGTAGCACGAATGTCGACTTTCTTACCAATAAATTCATAAGGAACAGAGTACTTGCAATTCCCGACGGTTATGAGATAATCGGGTTGTATGGTGGCAGTTGACCAGACAGCCGTTTCATACAGGGAAGCAGGCAGAGGCATGAGGAAATCTTTTTCTTCCTCAAGAAATGCAGTTAACCGGCTTCCTTTCTTTTTCTGGAAAGGTTTTGCATTGAATTCCTCCAGCTTTTTCCGGATAGCAGTATTGAGTTCTTCAAAAGAAAAGAACTTTCTGTTCCGCAAAGCTGCGAGGATCCAGGTTTCTATTACTTTTACAGTTCCTTCCGCATTGGGTTTGTCTTTTGGACTTAATGGCCTGGCCGGAATGATTGCTGTATTGTAATGATCCGCCATTTCCCGATAGGAGCGGTTCAGTATCAGCTCTGTACGGGTGTTCTTGATCACTCCGGTTTTTAGATTATCCGGAATAAGAATACGGGTCACGCCGCCAAAGAAAGAGTAAGCATGTACATGAGCCTCTATCCAGTGGTTAGATTTCATATCTGGAAAGGCTTCTGCATAGCCATACAGGCTGCAGGGAAGCACAGCAACGAACACATAAGCTGGGATATCACTTCCACTGGCGATATCGCAGACTGTGATGGTATCCCCGACCCAGTCTACTTCCATGGCTTCACCGGGTTTGGCAAGTTCGTTATAGATATACTCATAATCCGGCAGCTTCCGGCCCTCATTATTTCCCCTGTTTGGATAAAACACCTGCTCAATGTCGCTGTTCGTCAGAGCGTCCGAGATGGGCCATCCCAGGGAATGCTTTTCTGCAAGTTTTAGGACTTCAGAAACTGTGTTGCGTGAGCAACCCAGGCTGCCTGCAATGGAAACATTGCTGAACTCCAGGCTGTTTAGCCTGATGATTTCTCGATAATCCGTCATGGTTATCGACCTCCTGTAATGAATTTACACATTTACATGTGCATGCATTCATTATAGAGGAATGAACTCTGGACCGGAAATACCTGCTCTGAATTACCGGAAAAAGGTGCTTTCATTTATCGGAAAGGATGCACTATTGCATCGGAATATCCACTGAAAATGGCATTTCTGAAAAATCATACTATTACTGGCTCCGAAAGATCCGCCGGGAAGTC
>CDYY01053663.1_pt1 | contig 12421 bp, 14 predicted proteins | sample 480691 | NCBI WGS metagenome assembly CDYY01 (sample SAMEA3182107, study PRJEB8094) | gut metagenome | biome: human; feature: gut; material: Stool; isolation source: human stools | place: Canada | collected 2013-02-25
AGAACGGAAAAACGTTGTTCGCGGCCGGTATCGCAGCATACTGCACCTTTTTAGACGGGGAATACGGCGCAAGAATCTATTTTGCAGCGCCCAAGCTGGAGCAAGCGGCGCTTTGCTACGACGCCTATTACCAGATGATAGAAAAGGATGCAGAGCTGTCCGGGCTTGCCAAGAAAAGGCGATCGGACCTTTATGTGGCAGAGAGCAACAGCAGCGCAAAGCCGCTGGCGTTTTCGGCCAAAAAGTCTGACGGGCTAAATGTGAGCTTGTGTATCGCTGACGAGATAGCGAGCTGGCCGGGGGAACAAGGCTTAAAGTTTTATGATGTGATACGTTCGAGCTTTGGCGCCAGAAAACAGCCTTTGCTGATTTCCATTTCTACCGCGGGATACTTGAATGAGGGCGTGTATGACGAGCTGATCAAGCGGAGCACCCGGCTGCTTTTGGGAGACAGCAAGGAAAAGCGGCTGGCTCCTTTTTTATACATGATAGATGATTTGGAGAAATGGAACGATATAAACGAGCTGAGGAAAAGCAACCCGAACCTGGGCGTGTCTGTCTCGATAGATTACATGCTGGAAGAAATCGCAATCGCGGAGGGCAGCTTATCCAAAAAGGCGGAATTTTTGACCAAGTACTGCAACATCAAGCAAAACAGTAGCCAGGCCTGGCTATCGGCACAGGATGTGGAAAAAGCAAGCGGCGTCTGCTTGTCCCTGGAGGCGTTCAGGGACTGTTATTGTGTGGGCGGCGTCGACCTATCGCAAACAACGGACCTAACGGCCTGCACGGCGGTCATAGAAAAAGACGGCCGGCTTTTTGTGTTTGCAAAATTTTTCCTGCCGCAGGAACGGCTGGAGGAGGCAGCGCAAAGGGACAACCTTCCCTACGGCGCCTACATAAAGCGCGGGCTGCTTGTTCCGTCCGGGGACAACTATGTGGATTATAACGATTGCTTGGCGTGGTTTAGAATGTTGGTAGAGGCATATCACATTTACCCGCTGAAGATAGGGTATGACAGATACACGGCGCAGTACCTGGTGCAGGATATGAAGCAATACGGGTTCCATATGGACGACGTATTTCAAGGGACGAATCTAACGCCGGTGATCAAGGAAACAGAAGGCCTTATCAAGGACGGCGCTGTGTGCATCGGGGACAATGACCTGCTGAAGATCCATCTGCTGGACACGGCGCTGAAAACGGAAGCGGAAAGCGGGCGGTGCCGGCCGGTGAAAATCAACGCATCGGCGCATATCGACGGGGCAGCCGCGCTGCTGGACGCTATGACAGTGCGCCAGAAATACTATGCAGAGATTGGCGAACAGCTTAAGAATAGGGGATAAAGCAACGGAGGGATACAATGGGACTATTTGAAAAAATTTTCAAGCGCCCGGCTCCAAACGAACCGCAGCAGGGATTTTTTCAGACGCTGACAGCCTACGCCCCGGCCTTTGCGAGCTGGGACGGCCAGATATACGAAAGCGAGCTTGTAAGGGCGGCGATCAACGCGCGGGCGACGCATATCAGCAAGCTGTCTGTTCAGATCCAGGGAAGCGCAAAGCCAAAATTGCAGACCAAGCTCAGGACAGGGCCCAACGAATGGCAAACGTGGGGGCAGTTTTTGTATAGGCTGTCTACCATTTTGGATGTGAACAACACGGCGTTCGTTGTTCCTGTGATGGATGACTATGTAGGAATAAGCGGGATCTTCCCCGTATTGCCGACCCAGTGCACGCTGGTGCAATGCGGCGGAGAGCCCTGGCTTCGCTATCAATTCCAGACAGGGCGGTTCGCTTCGATTGAGCTAAAATACTGCGGGATCATGACCAGATACCAATATAAAGACGACTTTTTCGGCTCAGACAACCATGCGCTTACGCCGACTATGGAATTGATAGACATACAAAACCAGGCGATCCGCGAGGGCGTGAGGTCCGCTGCGACGTTTCGATTCATGGCAAAGCTCAACAATTTTACCAAGCCGGAGGATCTGGCCAAGGAGAGAAAACGGTTTACAAGAGAGAATTTGCAGGGGGACGGCGGCGTATTGCTGTTTCCAAACACATACAGCGATATTCAGCAGATCAAGAGCAGCCCGTTTGTGGCGGATGCAGAGCAGATGGAGCTGGTACGAAAAAACGTGTTTGATTATTTTGGCGTCAACGAGGACATTTTACAAAACAAAGCATACGGGGATGCGTGGAGCGCGTTTTACGAGGGCGCCATTGAGCCGTTTGCCATACAGTTTTCAGACGTGGTGACCAAAATGCTTTTCACAGAGCGGGAGCGTGCCTCCGGCTCTTTTTTGATGGCGACGGCCAACAGGCTGCAATATATGAGCAACGCAGAAAAATTGAACGTATCGGCCCAAATGGCGGACAGGGGCATTATGAACCGGGACGAGATCAGAGAGATATGGAATCTTCCGCCGCTGCCCGACGGGCAGGGGCAGGCATACACGATACGCGGCGAGTATTATTTGCTGAAGGGGGACGGCACAGCGGTGCAGAAGGGAGACGAGACGGCAGGTGGAGCTAACGAATAAGCAGATCAAAAAATTGGAAAACGGGCGGGAATACAGGGCAATGGCGATAAGGGCCAGGGCCTTGGAGGAGGATGGCAGCATGATCGTCGAGGGATATGCCGCTACATTCAACCAGCCTTATTTGCTGTACGACGGGCGCTCCTGCAGGGTGATGGAAAGCATTGCGGATACGGCCTTTGATGATTGCGATATGAGCGATGTCATTATGCAGTACGATCATGAAGGGCGCGTGTTTGCAAGGAACAAAAACGGCACGATGGCGTTGCAGACAGACGCCATTGGGCTGAAGGTCACGGCTGATCTGAGCGGGACAGAGATCGGCAGGCAGCTATACCAGGAAATCAAGGGAGGATATACGGACAAAATGTCCTTTTCCTTTGTCGTTGAGGAGGATAAAAGGGAAACAAGCGTGGAGGGAGAGGCAGAGACCATAACAAGGACGATAACAAAGATCAGCAAACTATACGACGTTAGCGCCGTTTCCTTGCCGGCAAACGACATGACGTCTATCAGTGCCCGGAGATTTTCCGACGGAGTGATCGGTGAAATCAAGGCGGAGCGACTGGAACGGGCAAAGAAAAAACTCAAATTATTATTGGAGGTATAAGATGAACAGGCATGAAGAGATCGAGGCCAGGCTTTCGGCCATTGCAGGCGAAATCGATGCGGACGGCGCAGACATCGACGCGCTGACCCAGGAGGTACGGGCCTTGAAGCAGGAGAAACGGGAAATCGAGGAGAACGCGGAACGGCGGGCCAAGCTGCGAAAAGAGGTGGAAAGCGGCGGCGGGGAGGTCATCAGACGCTTTGCCCCGCCGGAGCAGCGTGAACAGCGCCGGATGGGCGCAGATTCCAAGGAATACCGCAACGCGTTTTTGAAAGAGCTGCTGGGGCAGGAGATGACCCGGGAGGAACGCGCCGCGTTTGTGCATACCACGGCGAACACAGCGGCGGTGCTGCCCACGACGATGCTCAACACCATTTGGGATTTGGTTTCCAAGCGCCATGCCATCATGGGCGACGTCACCATTTACCGCACCGGCACGATTTTGGAGGTAGTCAAGCATACGGCCGTGGCCCAGGGCGCGGGCAAGACGGTGGCGGAAAATGCGGCCAACGACGATGAACAGAATACGTTTGTCAAGGTCACGCTTTCCGGGAAGGATTTTTCCAAGCATGTGGACATTTCCTATGCCATGGAGCGCATGAGCATCGACGCCTTTGAGCAATATCTGGTGGATGAGATCAGCGCCAGCCTGGGCGACGCGCTGGCAGCCGACGTCATCGCGCAGATCGGAACGGACATGACGGCGGGCAACAAGGTGGAAAGCGCGGCCAAAGGCGCCTTGACCTTTCAGGAATTGGCAGCGCTGTTCGGCAAATTGAAGCGTGTGGGCGCCGTATCGGTGTATGCAACGCGCGCTACCATTTATAACTACCTGGTGGGCATGGTGGATACCACAGGCCGCCCGATCTTTCAGCCCTCTGCGCAGGCCGGGCAGGAAGGGGTGATCCTGGGCGCTCAAATCAAGGTAGAGGATGCTGTGGCGGACAATGTGGTGCTCATCGGCGATGCGCAGCGCGTTGTCTACAACATGGTGCAGGATATTATGATCGAGAGCGACAAGGACATCAAAAAGCATGTGACGACCTACTCCGGCTATGCACGCGGGTCCGGCGCGCTGATCGACCCGGATTCCTTTGCGCAGCTGACTGTGACAGTGGGGGAATGACGGCCCCGCTTGAGAGCGCATCCATCAGCGGGACAGCTCAAGTAGGGGCAACCATGACCGCATCGGCAGAGCCCGCAGGCGCAACGGCCGCCTATCAGTGGCAAAGCGCTGCTGAGCAGGAGGGAAGCTACGCCGATATTGCCGATGCAACCGACGATGCCTATCTGTTGACCGAAGCGGAAGCCGGAAAGTACATCAAGGTGAGGGCAACGGGAACGGGGCGATATACCGGAGAGGTGCTGAGCGCAGCGGCAGGCCCTGTCGCTCCTGCGGCCAAAGCTGCTGTTAGGGCGAAAAAGAAGGGCTGATGCCATGCTGGAGAAGGTAAAGCTTGCACTGCGCGTGTCCACGGACGCCTTTGACAGCGAAATCGAGGATCTCATCGCCGCTGCGCTGGCAGACCTGGGGGCGGCCGGCATAGGCGGACAAGAGGGGAACGACCCGCTCATTCTGCGCGCCGTGACCACCTACTGCCGCGTATATTTCGGCGAGCCTGCTGATTTTGAAAGGATGAAGTCCGCTTACGATGAGCAGAAAGCGCAGCTGCAAACGGCAACGGGCTATACAAGCTGGGGGGAAGCAGATGGACAGGAGTGATGTGGTTTCGCTGATAGCCCAGACGTTTGCCCAGGACGAAATCGGGCAGGAGATCGCCGGGGAAACAAAGCGCAATGTATTTTGCAATGTATCCGGCATTACGAGAAACGAGTGGTTTGAAGCCGCGAAAAGCGGCTTTCAGCCACAGCTCCGCCTCACGGTGTTTCGGTATGATTATCAGAATGAGCGCATTGTGGAATACCGGGGCGCCAGGTATGCTGTATACCGCACCTATGAGAGCCAAAAAGAGCTGATAGAGCTGTATTTGGAAGCGCAGGCGGGGGTGTAGATGGCAAAGACGATCAAGGCGCAGGCGCTGGCGGCGGCGGTGGAATACGAGCTGCGCCATTACAGCGAGGCGGTCGCGGACGCGATCAAGCAAGCGGCCAGGGACACGGCCGACGCCTGTGTACAGGACATCCAGGCCAAAGCGCCCCGGCATACGGGGAAATACCGGCGCGGCTGGAAAACCAAGACGCTGTTTGAAAGCGAGGAGGACATCCGCCTGGTCGTATACAACCAAACCGCGCCGCAGCTAACGCACCTATTGGAATATGGGCACGCGAAGCAAAACGGCGGCCGGGTAGAGGGCAGCGCGCACATCGCGCCGGCCTGGCAGAGGGCGGCCAAGCGCCTGGAAAACAAAGCGAAAGCGGCGGTGAAGCAACGGGGATGACACTGGAGGCCTTGCACAAAATACTGCAAACAACGGGCTATCCGGCAGCCTATCGCTTTTTTGCAAAGCGGCAGGAGCCGCCTTTTCTATGCTATCAGGTAGCCTATACCCGCAACCTGGGGGCGGACGATGCAGTTTGGCAAAAAATCAACCATATACAAATTGAACTGTATACAAGGAAGAAAGACTTGGCGGCGGAGCAGAAGTTGGAAAATGCGCTGACCGAGGCAGGGCTTTTTTTCAATGCGGAAGAAACGTATATCGATACGGAAAAAATCTATCAACGAATCTATGAAATAGAGGTGTAAACATGGCGACAGCTGAAAAACTGTATTACGGCCTGGACAAGGCCGGCTATGCTGTGCTGACGGACCAGGACGCCGGCACATACGAAGACATTGTGATGATGCCGGGCGCGGTGAGCTTAACGCTGGAACAGCAGGGCGAAGTGACCAAGGTATACGCAGACAATATCGTTTGGTACCAGACCGCAAGCAACAACGGGTACGAGGGGGATCTGGAGATCATGGCGGTCCCGGATTCATTTTTGACGGATGTGATGGGGCAGACGCTGGACGATACGGACAAGGTATTGATGGAAAAGGATACCGACCAAACCAAGTCGTTTGGGTTTGTGTTCCGGGTGAAAAACGACATCAACAATACCTGCCATGTGTTTTACAACTGCACGGCCACACGGCCCAGCGTGGGCGGCGCAACGCAGGAGGAGAGCTTTGAGGCGACGACACAGACCATCACGATCTCGGCGGTATCGCTGCCGCAGGCGGGGCTGGTAAAGGCCAAGACAACGGCAGAGACAGAGGAAGCAAAGAAAACGGCGTGGTTTACGTCCATTTGGAAGCCGGGCGCAGGCGCATAAGGGAGACAGAATGGAAAAGACAATCAAGATCGGGCGTCAGGAGGTAACGCTGCGGGCGACCGCAGCGGTGCCCTACCTGTATAGAGAAGAATTCGGGCAGGATATGCTCGTGGATATGGCGGAGACGAACAGCAGAGGCAATACGGCGTTGTTTACACGCCTGGCCTATATCATGGCCAAGCACGCGGACAAGGCGCAGGTGCCGGAGAACATTGTGGATTGGCTGGATGGATTCGAGACCTTTGACATTTACCAGGCCATCCCGGCCATCATGGAGGCCTGGGGGCTAAACCAGCAAACAACGGCAAAAAGCAAAAAAAAAGCAGGCTGACCACACGCCCCTATACCACGGGGCTGTTTATGCTGCGGTGCGTACAGCTCGGCCTATCTGTCGGCGATTTGGAAAAGCTGACGCTGGGCATGGCGTATGACATGATGACGGAATACAACAACGACGATGTGCAGTACCCTTACATCGCTACGCAGGAGGATATGGACAGGCTGTAAATTGGGATTGTCAACAGGCCGGTCCACCACGTATAATTGTCATAGAATGGTTAGGGGGGCGATGTATATGAGTGGTATCGATGATTTCGAAAGGGGCATGATACGCAGCAAGGTGTTTCATTCCATGTTTCCGTTTTTAAGCGGCTGCATCGTGCTGTTTGTGGCCTATGTGATCCTGTTCGGCGGAGGCGACAAAACGCCGGATAAAACGCCGGACAAGGCGCCGTCCGTGGCCACAGAGAGCGGGACGGCCTACATAGAAACCACAGAGGAACGGGAGCTGACGGACGCGGAGGTCAGCAGCATCAAGGCAAGCACGCTGGATTGGATCCAGGATGCGGTGGATACCGACGTCCTTAATTTTGCAACGGCGGACTGGTCCGGGGATGTCCAGGCAGACGGAAGCATTTTGGTGGTGGCCCTGGATTTTAACACCTTTGCCGCCTGCGGGATCTCGTTGATAGAGGTAGACGGAACGCTGACGCCCTATTATGCGTCGCTCACGGAGCATGGGAAAGAAACGGAGACCCTATACGAAGACTGGGATTTGAAAAGACAAAGCGAGAAATAGCGAAAATAATGAAAAAGCGCCCGGACAGGGTGCTTTTTTCATGTGCAAAAGGCGGGGGAAGAGATGGCAGGAAGCATCAAGGGGATCACCGTAGAGATCGGCGGGGATACCACAGCGCTGTCCAAAGCGCTGAGCGGCATCAATAAGGAGATCAGCGGCACGCAAAAGCAGCTCAGAGAGGTGGAAAAGCTGCTGAAGCTGGACCCGAAGAATACAGAGCTGCTGGCGCAAAAGCAGCGCTTGCTGGGCGAAGCGATTACGGAAACCAGCACCAAGCTGGATGCGCTAAAGCAGGCGGAAGCCAAGGCGCAGGCGCAGTTCAAAAAAGGGGAATTAAGCCGGCAGGAATACGAGAAGCTACAACGCGAGGTCATTGCCACCGAGCAAAAGCTGCAAAGCCTGGCGAATCAGGCCAGCAAGAGCAAAAAGGCGCTGGAAAATATCTCAAGCGCGGCAGGCAATGTATCGGATAAGCTGGGCAAGGTAAGCAGCAAGCTGGCCCCCGTGACAGCGGGCATATTGGGCCTGGGCACGGCGGCGCTGAGCACGGTGGACAGCACCGAGGAATTGCGAAGCGATTTATCCAAATTGGACCAAAACGCCAAGGAGCACAAGGTATCCGTGGACACGGCCCGGCAGGCATGGGAGGATTTTGCCATTGCCAGCGACGAGACGGACAGCGCCGTGGAGGCAACCGCCAACCTCCTGCAGGCAGGGTTTACCGAAAGCAACCTGCAAAAAGCCGTGGAAAACTTAACGGGCGCGTATCTCAGGTTCCCGGATACGATGAAAATAGAGAGCCTGGCGGACAGCTTGCAGGAAACGCTGGCCACGGGAGAAGCAACGGGCCAGTTCGGGGAGCTGCTGGACAGGCTGGGCATCGGCGCGGAAAACTTCTCAAAGGGCCTGTCCGCATGCACAACGGAAGCAGACAAGCAAAACTATGCGCTGGAAACGCTGGCCAAGGCGGGCCTGGCGGATACCTACAACGGCTGGAGGGACACGAACAGCGAGCTGGTGGAGGGCAAAAAGGCCAACCTGGAGCTGCAAAAGTCCATGGCAAAGCTGGCGGACACCGTACAGCCCATCATGACGGATATTGTGGACGCGGTATCGGACATGGTGGACTGGTTCAACGATTTATCGCCGGAGGTCAAGGAAACGACGGTCAAGGTGCTGGCGTTTTCGGCGGCGCTTTCCCCCATCGCCAAGGTGGCGTCAAGCGTGACAAAGGGGGTCTCCTCCGTAGCGAAGGGCATTTCCAAGATGATAAAGCCGGCTGTGGACGCGGCGTCCAACACCGGCTTTTTAAGCAAAGCGATGTCGACGTTAAGCGCAATCCCGGGCGGCGGCCTGATCGCCGCCTTTGCAGGGCTTTCCGTGGCGTTCGGTACCTATCTGGCCAACGTCGATACGATGACAAAACGTACCAGAGAATACATACAAAGCATGCATGATATGCAGGCAGCGAACCAGGAAGCGGTGGAGGCGGCGCAGGCCACCATGCAGGATCGCCTGGCAGAGGTCGAGATGACCAAGGACATGGCCGCCCGCGTGCTGGAGCTGACAGGGGCCCAATCGTTGGACAATCAGCAAAAGGCAGAGCTGTCCAGCCTTGTCGGAATCCTGAATGACCAATACCCGGATTTGAATCTGCTGTTGGATGAGCAGGGAAGATTGACAGAGGACAGCGCAAAGAATTTACAAGACTATATCAAAAACCTGGAACAGAGCATCAAGATGGAAGCGCTGCGGGGTGTAGCGGTGGAACAATATAAGGCGCTTTGGGATGCGGAAAACAATTTGAAAGATCTGAGGGATCAGCAAAAGATAACCACAGATCAACTAAACAGCACAGAGCAGGAGCTGTACAATCTGACGGGTATGACGGCAGAGCAGATCGGGCTGCAGCGGGGTGCGCAGGGAAACCTGAACTTTGTCAATGCAGAAGCAAGGGATAGGGTAGCAGAGCTTCTTAATTCCTGGGGCGGATTGAAGGAAAGCTCCGGGATACTGACAAAAGAAATCGAGGCCCAGGAGCAGGAGGTGGGACGTTTAGGAGAGCAATACAACGGCACGATGGCCGATATAACGAATGCAGCGAGCGGCATGGCGAACGATGTAGCTACAGATATGGGAGAAGTAGGCACAGAGGCCAATCATATGAAAACAGAGGTCGGCAAGGGGGCGGATGGAACGGAAGCGGAGGTGTCCGATATGACCGCCAACATAAACAAGACCTTGGGCTCGATAGACGGAAACAAGGTGGGGGCAGACCTTGCGACGGGAATGAGCGCGGGCATCGGGAACAATGCGTGGAGGGTAAGCGACGAAACAAAAAAGATGATGCAGGGCGTAGAGAATGCGATCAATGCCAATCCGAAGTTTAAGTCGCTGGCAAAAAGCGCCGGCCTTCCGGGCTTTGCCGATGGCGGCACGCTGACAAGCGGCCTGGCAGTCGTCGGCGAGGAGGGGCCGGAATGGCTGAGCGTGCAGAGCGGGCGGGCCACCGTCATCCCGATGACGACAAGGCAAAGGCAGGCGGTGCAGGGCAGCGGCGGAAACACGGTCCATGTGGGCATCACCATCAACAACGGGCAGTTCACCGCGGCGGATGCAAAGCGCGTGGCCCGTATGGTAAACAGGGAGCTGGGGATGGTGTACAGATGAGAAAATTCAAGCTGATGAACAGCCGCGGAGAAGCGTTCGACTTAATGCGCCGGGACGCTTTTTTTAGCGTGCCGGACGGCCTGGGCTTTGAGGAAACCATAGAATTTGCCCGGATGGGCGACCAATACGTAGATACGTATCATTATGCAACACAGATGGTTGTAAGCGGTGAAATGAGGTTTGCCGGGTACCAACAATACAAAGAGTTTATCCGGTTCATAACAGACGACTTAGTTTTGATGTATTCTCCGTTGGATACATGGTATGAAACGGATTGCATCTTACAGTCAATGACAAAGGGTGAGCTTGAAAATACAAGCGGGCATCTTGTTTGTACCGTGTCTTTTTATCGAAAGTCTCTTTGGCATAGCAGCAGAATTTTTATAAAGTCAAATCCCAGCGTTGGAGACGGCAAGATATATCCGTATACATACCCGTACACATACGCGGAAGCAACGGCGGGGGATATGGCTATCCATAATATCGGGACTATCCAGTCAAGCTGTGTCATCCATATTTTCGGGCCGGTATCCAATCCCAGATGGGCGCTGATTCAAAACGGAGAAATTGTAGCGGATGGAGCGGTATCCGTGGACATTCCGGAGGGCAGAAAAATCGTCATAGACAGCGATCCGGCAAGCTTAGAAATAGCAGAGTACACGACAAACAACGTATATGTTAGGGATTTGTATCAATATAGTAATTTCTCCACGGCCAGATTCATCATGATACCGCCCGGGTCTTCGATTCTCAGGGTATTGAACGCCGGGATCTCCGAGGTCAATGCGTTTGTGGAGGTAAGGCAAAGTGCAAAAACTGTATAAAGCGGAAATTTTTGATAATCAATTCAACCTGATTGGTCATTCTTCCATAACGCCGCCGGACATTTCCTTTGATTATCTATCGCTAAACAGCTCAACGATCACTTGCTTGCAAAGCATTGGCGGACTAAAGCAGTATCAGCTTGTACACATAACAGACAATGCCGGGAACGTAGCTTTCCAAGGCATATTGTATGGCTTTTTGCAAGAAAAGAACGCTTTATTGCAAATCACCGTAAAGCCCTTATTGTCTTTGATGGACAGAACATTTACAACGCAAGGGTACATAACGGAATATGACACAATAGAGGGGTGGCTGGCATATTTCCTTGCGACTTCATACCAGGGGGACGAAAGCATCCCCCCAAGCTATTCAGGCATAGAGATAAGGACGACCTCAGAAACGCCAATCGGGGAAACAAGAGATCCTGAAATGCCGCAGACAATGGGAATGTATGATTACACAATATCGGCCATGCAATCAAACGGAATTGTAGTGTCTTGCGAGTTTGATCCGCAGGCAAAAGCGCTTTCTTTTGTCATTGGAAAAAATAACAAAGAGGGAAAAACAATCGAAGCTGACTTGCCAAATATCATATCCAAGACATTCAACCTTGACGGGGACGGAGAACAATATAACGTTGTCAAGCTGTTTTTTAAGGATGAAAACGAAGAGATTGTGACAAGGTGGTATGCGTTAAACGATGACGGGAGCATTGCAGAAACAACGCCGCCAAACTATAACCTATCGCATGTAAAGCCTCCATTGATGATGACTTACAGCGACATTGGCACGGGATACAACACAACAGACAAGTACCCAAGCGATAGCGTATGGATGGAAAAAGCAAAAGAGGTGCTAAAGCCAAATGCTGATAGCCGGGAAATATCCATATCTGTTTCAGATAGCGACAGCTTGGTAAAAATGGGGATCACGGATATTGGAGGATATGCACAAATTTTGCATGAAGGGAAAGCATACAAATCGAGGCTTACAAGTGTTTCCATAGTAAACGATGTAAAAACGCTTACATTTGGATATGCAAGAACGGACTTAACGAGCATATTGCAATTTCAGAGAAGAGGGAAAACATGGTAACGCTAAAACAGTACGACAAGAGCGCGGTACAGCCGACGGATGACGCCGTTTTATACAATGCGTTCATGGGCGTATCCGTTGTGATTCAAGGGGCAGAATGTACAATAATCGGGGCAAATCAAATTAGGATAGCGACCGGCAGGATCGTCATTTGCGGAAGAGAGGTTGCGATAGATGACGAAACTGTAACGGCAAATCTTAGCACATCAGGCGACAAAGAAGGAAGACTGATCTTAAGGATCGATATGGCAAACACGGAAACGCCGGCATATTTTACGACACAAGTCGGGGCTCCATTGCCGGCTCTTGTACAAGAGGA
>CDYY01025283.1_pt1 | contig 12088 bp, 10 predicted proteins | sample 480691 | NCBI WGS metagenome assembly CDYY01 (sample SAMEA3182107, study PRJEB8094) | gut metagenome | biome: human; feature: gut; material: Stool; isolation source: human stools | place: Canada | collected 2013-02-25
AACTTACGCTGTTCCCAATCTCCATCAAACCCCTTAAATCTAATCTTAGGACTTTTCATCATTTTCACCCCTCAATCATACTAATAATATTGTTTAAAGATGCCTTTATGTTTTCATCCTCAGATGTTAGATTTTTAAGGAGTGACAAGAACTCGCCCTGTACTTTTTCTATCTCATCATCTGTTTTTTTCATGTCTGCAAGAAGCGTATTTATATCAATCTGTTCCTCCTGTTCGAAATTATCCACATATCTTGGAATATTCAGATTGAAATCATTCTTCTCGATATCTTCAAAGCTTGCCAGATAAGCTTCCTTATCTACCGTTTCCCTTTTCTTGTATAAATCAAGAATCTCATCTATGTGCTTATCTGTCATAGTATTCTGCTTCTTGCCCTTATCAAACTTCTTAGATGCATCTATGAATAATACATCTCTTCCATCTCTATGCTTCTTTAACACTATAATACACGTAGGTATAGATGTGTTATAGAATAGATTAGCTGGTAATCCTATCACCGCATATATATTGCCTGAACGCAGAAGCTTTTCTCTTATCTTCCCCTCTGCTGCTCCTCTGAATAGTACACCATGAGGAAGTACGATTGCCATCGTTCCGTTGCTTTTCAGATGATATAATCCGTGAAGCAAAAATGCATAATCCGCTTTAGACTTAGGTGCAAGCACTCCATAATCACTAAATCTCTCGTCCTGTAAGAATCCCGGTGCAGCACTCCACTTTGCTGAATAAGGAGGATTCATAAGTACCATATTAAAGTCAGTCTCCTCACCTGTAGGCCAATCGCCATCTAATGTATCGCCATTACGCAGTTTCTGATTATCAGGTGTTACTCCGTGTAGAAACATATTCATCCTTGCAAGATTATAAGTTGATGTCATAAGCTCCTGACCATAATATCTTATATATGCAGGCTCATTTGAATATTTCTTGGCATTAAGAAGCAAAGAACCAGAACCCATACAAGGATCATATACAGAAAGTCCTTTCTTTGTTTCCTGTCCGTCAATAGCTATTCTTGTAATTATCTTTGATACAGCCTGAGGAGTATAGAATTCTCCGGCTTTCTTACCTGTTTCTGAGGCAAACTGACCTATTAGATATTCATATGCATTTCCAAGTACATCTGCATCAGAATTTAACAGATCAGCTTTATCTATTTCCTTTATAAGGCTGGATATTGTATCGCTCTGCTTCTGATCACCAGTTCCAAGTCTGTTAGAATACAGGTCAATATCTGTAAAAAGATCCTGAAACAATGAATCACTCTGCTCTATATTATTGAAAGCCTTCTGTAACTGTTCACGGTTAAACATATTATTTCTTGCTGCATCTGCAAAGCTTGTATATGTCAATTCTGGCTCAATTACATAGTGACATTCCAACTTTATCTGTTCCTTTAATTCTTCTGCACTTTCATCCTGTAATATTTCCTTGTATGCATCCAATGCTGTTTTTAAAGTGTCTGGTTTCTCATCATATATCAGGTCATATACTTTAATCAAAAATGAATCTGACAAATATTTGTAAAACACGATTCCAAGCAAATAATCCTTATATTCATTAGCATCCATTTTTGAACGAAGTATATCTGCCCCACTCCATAATACACTTATTAAGTCTTTACCATTTTCCTGCTCTGCCATCATATTCTCCTCTACTGAATTATTTCCGTAATAAGACTTACGCTTTATTACAGCTTACATGTATTTTTATGATTATAACATAACTTAATAATAAGTGTCATCCTCACTCATACATATTCCTACGCATTCCTGCGCATTTTCTAGGATTTTGGGGATTTTTAGGAATAAATTTCTGGAAATATATTAAGACACATTTAGATGTGATTAATAAGAATAATGTCTTCTCATTAATATAGAAAAAAGAGGCACCGCACCAATTATTAGTGCGACGTCCCACATAACTGCTATTTGCTATTTGATATTTATTGTTTATATTATTTGATATTTATACTATATGGTATTCATACTATCTGATATTCATACCATTAAATATTTATACTATCTGATATTTTTACTATCTGATATCCATACCACTTGTATATTGTTTAATAAACTGTTCCCTTGCGCATGGCCTGCCGTAATAATAGCCCTGCAGATAATCAACCTGCATTTCATTCATTTTCTGGCACCATTCTTTTTTTTCAATACCTTCTGCGCATATCCTGACGTTAATGCTATGTACCATCGGAATTATATTTTTATACAATTCATAATCCCTTTCATTATCCATTGCCTTTGCGGTAAAATCCTTATCCATTTTTACATAACTTGGATTCATATCACGAATGCAATGAAAATTAGAATATCCTGTACCAAAATCATCGATCACAAAGCTGATATGGTTCTCATCCAATGCCTTCCTGAACTTGCAAAATACCGGTGTCATATCCATAAATCCACTTTCGGTCATTTCAATACATATGGAATCCGGTTTTAAAGCATACCTTTTAATCACATCCAATATATCACGCTCAACGTTTCCGTGCATAATCTGGACATATGAAACATTTATATTTATCCTGAAATCAGGAATATATTGCTGTATTTCACAACACAGCTTTGCTGCTTCATCTAATATATATCTTCCTGCCGGGATAATTAATCCGGTTTCCTCCAGTAATGGGATGAATTCCATAGGTGAAATAACCTCTGTATCTTCTCCGGATATCATAGAGAAGCGCATAAGCGCCTCTGCACCAATAAGCTGCTCTAAACCACAATCCACGATTGGCTGGTAATGCACATCAAAGCCCTTAAATCCGTTCATGACAGAATTACGGAGTGCTGCTACTATTCTTCCTTTCCGTAAAAAAAGTTCATAGTCATTCTCATCAAAAATATAGAATCCATTTTTTCCCATTTTTTTGGCTTTTTTAAGGACAAATGAAAATTTCTTACGGCACTCATCGTAGCCTTCACAAACTGTTGTGGCATCCACAACACCAACAGAAATTGAAAAAACAGCCTCATAGTTTTCTGATACTATAAACCTATAAAGTCTGTTATCTATTTTTTTCTTAAGCTCTGCGGCATATTCCCCAGCAGAATGTTCCAGATCAACAATCACATACTGGTCAGCTACAAGATGATATATCCTCTGACTATCAGAAAGACATTCCTTCATGCAGTCAGCTACACTTTTCAGAATATAATTGCCATAAACCGCTCCACGTGAACTGTTGATTGCTCCAAAATCATCGATTCCTATATGCATAAGAAAACCCTTAGAAAGGTGTTTCTTATGAGAACGCATATAGGTATTAAATTCAATACCTCCAAGCAATCCCGTGATATTATCTGCTCTCCTCTGATTTCCTGTCTCATTCAGACAGCCAACCAGATATTGTGGTTTTCCTTGTGAATCGTCAATCACTATTCCACGACAGTTAATCCATACCGGCATGCCTTCTTTGTCCAGCCATCTGTAATGCAGATTATGTACTTTTTCTTTCCCTTCATATATAGCCGTAAGATGCTCCTGCAGCATCTTACGGTCTTCTTCATATACTATCTGTAAAACATCATTGGCAGCATCATTCATGACATTTTCTGATATCATAAACCTGTCCACAGCCGACTCAGACAGCTCTATTGTATTATTCTGCAGATCATATACAAACAGATAATCATCCATACATTTTGCGATTATTTCCAATAAAGTTTCTTTTGTCTGCTTACCAAATACTTTAAATATATTCTCACTCACAACAAGAACCTTTCCTTCATAATAGCTTTATGATAAACCTTTAATCTTTAAAGAGCTTAAATCTGTTTACACGTTCATTCATCTTGTCTGCACCTTCTGCGAGGTTAATACTGATTGCTGTATTCTCTTCTGAAGATGCTGCAGTACCCTGTACTACACCTGAAAGCTGTTCAATACCCTGTCCAATCTGTTCTAATGACTCTGCCTGTGTATTAGCCTTCTCCATAGTATTCTGTGCCATTTCTGCGAATGAATCCATATCTGCAATAATCTGGTTAAAGGCATCTGCTGTTGTTCTTGTAATTTCATTACCCTTCTGAATCTCAACTAAAGTCTTATCGATTAATTCTCTTGTATTTACCGCTGACTTAGCACTATCTGATGCAAGCTTTCCTATCTGGTCTGCAACTACTGCAAAGCCTTTTCCTGCCTCACCTGCCCTTGCAGCCTCAATAGATGCATTAAGGGCTAACAGATTAGTCTGCGAAGCAATATCTTCAATATCAGTAATAATATTACCTATTTCCTTAGATATTTCTGTAATGTGCTCCATTTCTGTCAGAAGAATATTCATTTTTTCTTTTTCATTATTTGCTTTGTTTGCAGAAGCCTTTACACGTTCAGATGCATTCTTTGTTTCACTTGCTGTATCCTCTGCAAGATCAACAACTGTATCTATTGTGGCATTAAGTTCCTGAATAACTCCTGCCTGCTCTGTTGCACCATCTGCTAACGACTTTGATGCACTTTCTACTTCCTTGGCATTATGTGTAACCTGTTCTGCAATATTGCTTATTTCTGACAATGTACTGTTAAAACGCTTTAAAATGTAAACAAGTGAATCCTTTAATTCTGAAAAATCACCCAGAAATGGTGTAATATCATCACCATTTCTTGTTAAATCACCCTGTGCTATGAATTTAACCTCCTGTGAAATCTCACTAACATAAGCTGAAAGAATGCCCATAGCTTCCTTAAGCTTTGTAATTGTTTCACCAAACTCATCATCAGATTCATATGTAAGCATATCCACGTTAGACAGCTCACCCTTTCTAAGGCTGGCAACTGCCTCATCAATCTGACGTACTGGTTCTGTAATTGAGTCTGATATTATCTTTCCTATAATTGTTGCAATCACTGCAATCGCTAATCCTGTTATGATAATGACAATAAAAATAATTATTGTACATATATTAGCAATTACTTTTGCCGTATCTAATTCCGCCTGAAAATCATCGCGTACTGAATTTAACTTTTCTACAAATTCCTTATTACTTTCATACACGCTTCCAGTCATAAGATTAGCAGCATCAGCCTGTTTGTTATCTCTACTAAGCTTATATATATTCTCTGAAGCTGACCTGTAATCCTCCCATGCAGAGCTTGCCTTTTCATAATCAGCTTTACCTGCCTGTGCTTTCTTATTTGAATTAATTATTTTCTCTAACTTAGAAGATATATCCTTTATCTGATTCTCCATATCATTAGTTTCTTTTTCACAGGCTGCCATAGCTGCTGTATCTGTTTCTACAAGATGCTGATACTGTTTGATTCTATATTTAGCAGTTATTGTTTGTAATTCCTGCAGACACTCAAGTGAAGGAGACCACACTTCCGTAATACTATGTATATTCGAACGAATCACTAATGTTGATATAAGCGCAACCATTACAAAAAAAGCTGTCATAACAAGCACTGCCATCCGATATACCTTTAATTTCGCTGCAACTCTTAAATTAGCTATCCAATTTCTTAACTTTTCCATATAGTTTCCCTTTCTTTTGTTTTTAAATTATATTGTAATAATAAACTTTTTCCGAATCACATTATAAAACGGCCAGACAAATTCCGATATTCTCCAGCCCTTACAATCCTTCTTCAAAAAGCTTTTGTTAAAGATATCACAAAATTGTTTATATTGCAACAAACCCAAAAAAAAAATTTGTTTATTTTTTTAAAAGAACGCTTTACATATATAACCTAATATGGCATTTAAGACTCCCGCTATAGTAATCTTGCACTATAGCTTTTCTCTTTTTTACTCATATCTGCTAACATACTTAAGAGCCGGCTTTCACACCAGCCTCTTAACAACTGCCACGAATGCATCGACTATGAATATAGCAAGGGCAATCGCTCCTGCTGCCCCGATTGTAAGCACAAGACTTGATAGTGCCTCCTGTGTATCTGCTGTAAGCAGGTAATAAACCGTCTTATACATGCCCGCTCCCGGCACAATCGTAAGTATAGACGGAATAAGCGTTGTTGTTACCGGTGTCTTAATAAGTCTTGCAAGAATATGCGATATAACTGCCAGCACCAGTCCTGACACAAAGGTAGCCATAAGCATAGATGTATACCTTTCCGTATAAAGATATACAGCCCATCCTGCCATCCCTAATATTCCATTAACAACCAGACATCTTTTCGGTGCTTCAATAAGAACTGAAAAGCCTATTATTGCACCAAAAGCAAATATACTTTGTAATAGCATAATTCTCCATTCTTTAAATCACATTGACAGGCTACAATAATAATAATCCCACATATACTCCAAGGGCAATCATCGCCGCCTCTGTAAACGCCTGCAGTATATTTGCATTACCTGAAGCGTAATCCCCATGAAGCGTATCTCGTATGGCATTGGTTATGGCTGCACCAGGTACAAGCACCATAATCGAACCTATGATTATCCTGTCGATATGCGAACCTATTCCAACGTGCACCATAACGAAAGCTATAACCGATATGACTATTGATGCCACAAGATCATTTATAAGTGGATTAAGTGCGATTTTCTTTCCGATATGAAGCCACGCTGCAAGAAATATTCCAACTATTGCCGTTGCTGCCATATCCTTAAAATCACCACCATACATCCCTGCAAAGAAAGCTACAACAAAGACTGTGCATATATCCTTAAGCCACCATGGATACTGGGATTTCTTAAGATGCTTGAGCTGTGAAAAGGCCTCCTCTAAGGATATAATCCTCATATAGAACTTTCTTGATATATCATTTACCTGGGCTATTACATTAAGATTGGTCGCGCCCTTATTCACGCGCCTTATAACTGTAAGAGCATCTATGGATGGATCATCAAGTGATATCATAATACCTGTTGACACTACAAATGCTTCACTTGTTTTAAGACCTGAGGTTTTGAGTATATAATTTATCGTTTCCTCTACACGGTATATCTCAGCTCCGCTCTCTAACATAATAGTCCCTGCAAGTGCCGCCGTATCAATAAGCAGCTTATAATCCGGCTGCCCTGTTTTCTTCACATCCGTTCTTGTAGTTTCTTTTTTTGTATCACCAGCCTTAACTGCCTGTATCATCTCTGCCTCCTCCTTCCTTATAGGTTCCTTGATAGATTCCTTACATCTTACTTAATATCTTCCTTAATATCTTCCTTAATATCTTCTTTAATGTCTTCTTTATGTTTACGTCGTGATTTTACATACTCTGCCTTTATCTGAAGGTATACTTCTTTAATTCGCAGTTCTTTATTCCAAATGACGAGAATTCCTCATTTGTCATATTATTGAAATATGATTCTACTATTCTTGATATGCCATTATGCGCTACAAGCAGATAAACCTTATCCTCACTGTCATTCTTAATATCATCAATAAGATTATATATTCTCTGGCACAGATGAAGCATAGTCTCTCCACCATCAAAATCATATACAAAGTTCATCTTTGCCTTTGCGAATTCTTCTCCATCTCTTGCTGTTGATTCATACCGTCCAAAATTCTGTTCTTTAAGCCTTATTTCCTCCCGGCAGGCTATTCCTGTCACCTCTGATATATGCTTTGCAGTATCTGCTGCTCTTACTAATGGTGAATACAGGATTTCATCTATATGGATATGCTCCTCTTTTATTCTTTTTCCAAGCTCTGTCGCCTGGTCATGTCCCAGACTTGTAAGTGCAATATCTGTAGCACCACATATTTTGTTTTCAACATTCCATATCGTCTGCCCATGTCTTGTAAAATAAAAATAACTACTCATGCCTTATCACCTCAACTCTGCATAATCTCTCCAGCATATCATCTGTCATATTGTATACCGCATCAATCACATAATTTCTGTAAGTGGCATTTCCATCCATATCATTAAGCCTTTTATATGCTGTCTCTCCACTTATTCCCATAACACAGACTGCCGCTGCCACAGCTTTGGCTATGCTGCCCTGTATTGCTGTATCATGCTCTTTACTTATGCACATATATGCTTTATCTGCATCTGTTTTATCCACATGTGCAGAGCCTGTATACACATTTTCCATGCTGATAGCTGCAATATAGGCTGTTATCAATGCTGAAAGCTGACAGCCAGATCCTGTCACCCTGCTCATCATAGGATGTCCGTTTCTTATACAATATACTGTATTCCCATCAGTTACTATATCTATAACACCAGTTATACACAACACAGCCCCTGTTTTTTTAGCAAATGCTTCTGCAAAGGCTGCCACATCATATATATTGTCCTCTGTGATCCGGTCAATATCATTAGCCTCCACACCTTTAGAGTGGTTAATGTCAGCCATTCCTGCTGCAAGTGCTTTTATTTCTGATATGTTTCCTCTTATGACAGTCGGACTTATCTCTTTTATTATTCTTAAGGCTGCACTGTTTCTGAAATCCGAGGCTCCTGCACCTACCGGATCAAGCACAACCGGATGATGAAGAGCTGCTGCACTTCTGCCAGCAACCAGCATCGCCTCAAGCTTATTCTCATTTAACATGCCTATATTAAGATTTAATCCATCACATATAGCTGTTATCTGTCTAACCTCAAGTGCATCCTCTGCCATGATAGCTGCACCACCACATGCCAGAAGTATATTTGCACAATCATTCATGCTTACATAGTTAGTTATACTATGAATAAGCGGCTTCCTTTTATGCACTATTCCAATAATATTATCAAACATGCTATTCTTTACTCCAACACACATTGTTATTCTATATTCTGCTGCATTTTCGCAAGCAGTCCAGAGCTTTTAAGGCTTAGAACTATCATTCCCGATATCAGCGCACCTACTGCTGTTGATACAAAAAACGGAAATACATACACATAAAACGCCAGATTGGCTGCATTCTTTCCCATAAGGAATATAGCAACAGGGTACGCACTAAGTCCACCTAATATAGAGGTTCCAGCCACTTCTCCTATCATTGTCGCTATAATGTTATGAAATCTTTTATACACTACGCCACATACTAATGCACCAAACATGCTTCCTGGAAATGCCATAAGGCTTCCTATTCCCAGCATATTTCTTATAAGTGATGCCACAAATGCTACCATGACACCATAACCCGGTCCTAAAAGAACTGCACAGAATACATTAACCATATGCTGTACAGGTGCACATTTGCTTCCAAACACCGGAAACGAAAACAGACTTCCTACAACAGCAGCAGCACATAATATACCTGCTATTGATAATTTTTTGATACTAGTTGATTTCACGATATAAACCTCCTTTTTTCCTGACCGGAAGCCTTATATATAATGCCTCTTCCATACAGGAATTCCATAAATCATTTCTTAAATCATTTTTTGTAGTATACCATATTCTTCAAATGTGTGATATATTAATCTATAAATATCAGGATTGCTGCATAATTCGCGCAATCCCCTGACAACATACGCAGAAATGGAGATTAGTGTGAAAAATAAGATTTTTCACACGCAAGATTTGTGCTTCGCACAAACTTGAGATGCGCTGAAAAGCAGCGCAGGAATGGAGGATTAACTATGTACGAATTCACTAATGACTGCCTTATAGGCATTAAAGAAATTGATGATGAACATGCAAAGTTATTTAAAATGATTAACGATGCAATATCTATGGGCAACGAGCTTGATGACATAGCTCCTGTCGCTAATAACCTTATATCAGGTCTTAAGGACTATGCTGCCACTCATTTTGCACATGAGGAGGCTTATATGGAAAGCATCCATGACCCTGAACTTGACCTTCAGAAAAAAGAACACGCTGCCTTTACGAAAAAGGTTAATGAGTTCTGTCTTGATACATCATCAAAGGAAGCAGCTAAAGCCTCATTTAACGAATGTATTTCATTCCTTGTACGCTGGTTATACCATCATATACTCAGTAACGATATGATGATTGGTAAAATGTGTACTCCTGTCAATAAGGAAAATGAAAGCTCTGCTGATGCTGATGGAAAAAAACTTTTTACATTTACTGATAAGTATAAAACAGGTATTGAGTTTATTGATGAAGAACATAAGCGTCTATTTGAAATAATAGATGAAACCTATGAGCTTATTCATGACCACTTTATCCATGATAAATATGACCAGATAATGTCTTTACTTGATCAGCTTAAGGACTATACTGAGTTCCACTTCCATGATGAAGAAGAATATATGAAGAGCATCCATTATCAGGGACTTGAGGCCCAGCAGCAGGCCCATGCAGCTTTCATTGATAAGCTTGTTAATATTGATATACATGAGCTTGAAGCCATGGACGACAACCAGCAGCAATATCTGCTTGACCTTGTAAACTTCCTTGTAACCTGGTTAGCCAGCCACATACTTGGCGCTGATAAGAAAATACCTGCAAAACCAGCAGACAAATAAACACACTTACATATAAAAAATAGATTGTAAATATATCTTTTTATATTTACAATCTATTTTTTCTATTGTTTATAATATGATGTGAGTTTCAAAAGTCTAACCCCACATGAGCCCGCACATCTGATATAAGACAAATGACGATATTACATGCCAGCATTGTGCTTCTCAAAAAACTTCTTAGTTTCTGCCACTACAACTCCACTAAGTGCAAAAAGTGCAATCATGTTAGGGAGTGCCATAAGTCCATTGAATATATCCGCTATTGTCCATACAGCACTTACTGTCATATATGGTCCTATAAATACTGCTAATATGTATATCCAGCGGAATATCTTTACATGCTTCATATTTCCGTTACTTAAATATTCAAGACATCTTTCACTGTAGTAATCCCATCCAAGAATAGTAGTAAATGCAAAGAATACAAGACAAAGCATAAGCACAAAGGATGAAACCTGTGCAGGAAATGGCAGTCCATTCTGGAATGCATATGTAGTAACCTGGACACCCTGAAGTCCCTCTACCTGCCATGCTCCTGTTATAACTATTGAAAGTCCTGTAAGTGTACATATAACTATTGTATCTATGAATGTACCTGTCATGCTTACAAGTCCCTGACGTACTGGCTCTTTTGTCTGTGCTGCTGCCGCTGCTATAGGCGCACTACCAAGTCCTGCTTCGTTAGAAAAGATACCTCTTGCAACACCCTTCTGCATAGCTACAAGCATGCTTCCTACAACACCACCTGTTATAGCTCTTGGTGAAAATGCTGCTTCCACTATAATCTTAAATGCTGTTGGAACCTTTGTTATGTTAGTTATAACAAGAACTCCAACAAACAACACATATAATACAGCCATAAATGGTACAATAACCTGACTCACACTTGCTATTCTCTTAACTCCACCTATAAGAACAAGAGCTACACATACTGCAAGCACAAGAGAAGCTATAACAACTGACCATGAATATTCTCCTAAAAATGGGATATTCACACAATGCGAATTATCTGCATCAAAGAAGCCATTAACAGCACTTGATATACCATTTACCTGACTGAACGTTCCTATACCAAAAAGACCTACACATACACCAAAAAATGCAAATATTTTAGCAAGCCATTTCCACTTCTTTCCCATGCCCTGCTCTATATAGTAAAATGGTCCACCCAGACTATGTCCATCTTCTGAAACAACACGGTACTTAACAGCTAAAAGTCCTTCTGAAAATTTAGTTGCCATTCCAAAAAATGCTGCCACTATCATCCAGAATAACGCTCCTGGACCTCCTGCGCATACAGCAGTTGCCACACCAACTATATTACCTGTACCTATCGTGGCACTTAAAGCTGTACATAGGGCTGCAAAGCTTGATATTTCGCCTTCGCCCTCTTCTTCATTCTTTATCATCCACCTTAATGCAAGAGGAAGCTTTCTTATCTGAAGCACACCAAGACGTACCGTAAGTAGTATACCACCTGCTATGATAAGAACCATAAGAGGTACACCCCAGACAAAATTATCAATTGTTGTAAGAACCTGATTAACTAAATTCCACATATGTCCTAACTACCTTTCTTTATTTTCATAAATATAAATGACAAATATCCGGTTATATGACTTTCTATGGAAAACTGACAAGCTTTTCAGCCTGAATGGAATACATGACCTTAAGATTATATCGACTTATATATAATATATATATAC
>CDYY01033391.1_pt1 | contig 12007 bp, 15 predicted proteins | sample 480691 | NCBI WGS metagenome assembly CDYY01 (sample SAMEA3182107, study PRJEB8094) | gut metagenome | biome: human; feature: gut; material: Stool; isolation source: human stools | place: Canada | collected 2013-02-25
TCATTAAGTATTGCGAAAAAATAGTAATTTTGTCTTATCTCCCCTTTCGTTCTTCGTAAGGTAACATATCTTAGAGAAAGATTCCGAATATTATCTTCACAAAGTCCTAGTTCCTCATTCATCTCTCTTAACACACAAGCCTTTGCATCATTTAGCTCAAATTCTTCAAAATGACCTCCGGCAGAACCTATCCATACATCACTTACAACTCTTCCGCCTTTTCTGAATAAGAGCAGTACTTTATCATCCTTTAATAAGTAAATTGACGTCATATTTCTTAACTTTCCTGTCATAACTCAAACACTCACTTTCTGCCCAAATGTTTTAGGTGTATACATATTTCATATATCAATCCACTGTATAAATGCAGTCTTGTCAGAACTGTTATAACCGGCATTTCGATTGAAATTCAATGTACCTTCTTCCTTTGAACCTGTAAGCAACATAATCTTGTAACAATGATTCTCCTCTGCAATTTTCTTGGCAAAATTTAGGCAATCTGTAGCATAACCTTTCTTTCGATACTCCCCATGTGTTACCACATTTTCAACAAATGCATATGGGCAAACATTTCTTGTGAGATTGGGAATAATCACACATACGCAGGATGCCACGATCTTGCCATCAACCTCACAAATAATCAAATGATGATTGACATCATTTATAATATTTTCCCATGCATTTCTTAACTGCTCCGAATCTTCCGGAATGCTTTTCTCATGAAGATAAAGGTAAAGCTGTAATATTTCATCCAAATCATTTTTGTTTACTTCTCTAATCATTTTTTCCACCCAATCTATATCTTAAAGTTCAATCAACCCGTTTTCGTTAAAGTAATAAATATTCTCTTTTTTATAACCATACTTTGAATCTGGAAATGCTATGTGCGGTTCAAATGTAAAATACTTTACATCGCCAAGCTTGGTCATATTACCTTTTTCAATGTAAACCCTATCACCTTTGGTTTTCACAATGGAATGCCCCAGATTACCCATAAAATCAAGATTCACAAATCCATTTTCTACGATGTACTCATTCATATGATAGTACAATTCCTCAAAGGTTGTTTCCTTCGTGGCAAAACGCAATAATTCTATATGTAATTTTTCTTCCATCTGGAGACCACTTTTCCATTCTGAATTTTCAACCAGTCCTATATCCTCTACAGCCATGCCGTTTTCTACAATAATAGTTCTCGCATAATCTCCCCAGATATTACCTGCCTGTGGACTTAAATCAATGGTTATTATATCGTTATTTCCTATAACTCTATCCGAAGTTACATACTGCTTACCAGATACAGAAACAGTTGTTTCATCTCCTGCAAATACAAATGCACCAACATCCCAATACCAGAACGAATCTGCACCCAACTCTAACAGTTTTTCCTCAGATAACTTTCGAATCTCGAGTAAATTCATTCCCGGCTTGATAGTATTCTTTATGTATTCTATAGTCTGTTTTGCTGCCAACTGTATCTGGCTGTAAGACTGCTTTTCTATCTGCATATACTTTTCAATCAATTTAGGCTGAATCAACGGATATGTCCAGTTTTGTGGCAACTCATCCATAAGTACAACCTTTTCCATCTCACTATCCAGTTGACCTGAAAATTCCCTTATCTCCGCAAAACATAATAATCCAAATGTTTCCTCACCGGTCTCATTTACACTATTCTTACCCGTAACGGAATAAACACATATTGGATTAATATCAAACTGTATGGCACCTGTTTCTTCCTGAAGTTCTCTCTTAGCAGTTTCCAAAATATCTTCTCCAATTTCGCGATGACCTCCCGAAGCCTCATAGGTATCTCGCTCCTTATGTTTGCAAAATACCCACTTGCCATTGCTCTGCGAAATAATTACTGCAAATTTCAATAGTGAATCATCTACTGTATCATAAAATTTTACTTCCAACATATCACTTTTCTCCTTCCCATTCTGCCATAAACTCTTCAAGAAAGTCCTCCATAACAGCTTGTCTATGCATAGCCATTTTCTTTGCAGTCCCAGTATTCATCATATCTTTAAGCAACAAAAGTTTTTCATAAAAGTGATTAATACTTGTAGAATTATGGTTCTGATTATAATCCGCCTTATTCATATTAGTCATAGGTTTTATATCCGGATCATGTATTCTTCTTCCTTTACTACCACCATATGCGAATGTCCTTGCTATTCCAATCGCTCCCATTGCATCCAGCCTGTCTGCATCCTGTACACATTTCCCCTCTATCGTGCTTGGCACAACAGAATCTATTCCTGCAAATGAAACTTCATCTATAATCTTACACACAGAAGCTATAACTTTATCATCCACGCCACTATTTTTCATAAATCTAACTGCATTTCTCTTAGTCTCGTGTGTTTCCAGTGAAAGCTTAACATCATCTACATCGTGTAATAAGGCTGCTAACTGCACAATCAACATATCCGCGTTTTCTTGCTCTGCAATCTGTATAGCCAAACGATAAACCCTCATACTTTCATTTTGACCTCCGTTTTCATGTACCACATTTTATATGATATCACAAAATCACTACATCATCAATAACAATCGCAACTTCTTGCGATTGTTTCCCGATTTGCAATATATAATTCAGGTACGTAAGGTGAATCTGGAATATGCAGAGGAATCATCTCCCTCTGCCCCTATTCCACATCTTATCTTCCGCCTTATCTTTACTGGCATCTCTATCGACACTCTCATCATAAATTCTCTGAAACTCCTCATAAAGCTCATCTCCAGCCAGCTTTATCTCCAGCCTTTTCATTACATCCGAAAACAACCTTATGCTTCCACTAATATCAGCAATATCAAATCCGAATACATCTGCCTTAACAGAATCACTGACATTCTCAAAGCCATCAAAATCTGATATTCTCCTGACAATCCAGTCGACTTTGCCTATAGGCTCTTTTTCTTTAGGTTCAACAAATTCACTTTTACCTGTTACATCAATTACACTTTCATCCACTCTTGCCACATTCGTATCAGATAGACTATGGATTTCTGGAATTGCTATGCCTTCTAAATCAATCTGTTGTTTTCTAACTCCATCAGTTTGCTCTTTCTGTCTGCCTATTTCATTCTGATTATTGTCGGTCTTCATTCCTGCAGCACTTATATAAGGCTCAGCAACTGCTTCCGTTGTTCTCTCAACCAGTATATCTTCTTCAATCCCCGGTATCTCAATCTCCTCATCCTCCGACACAGCATAATACGCTGTATATAAATCCTCTTTCATAATACCTTCCACAAGCTGCAGCTGCTTCTTAACTTCTCTTTTCTCCATTTTCAGCTCATCCAGTTCTTCCTGCACGCCAACGTGCCACACCTGATACTCCTTATATAGTGCTTCTGTCTTAATCTTCCGTTTCCGGCTAGAGCATTCTCTATATATCTCCTTCTGTCTGCCCTCAATCTGCTGAATCTTTTCTTCCTGCTCATTTATGAAATCCACCAGCTCCACAACACTTTTGATGTCATTATTTACAATCAGCAGATATTCGTCCTGTAACTGATGAAACCGCTTCAAATCCTCTGTATACTTTGCTCCACCGACTGCAAAACGCTTCTGCTCTACAATCCTTAATCTGTATAGCTTTGCATAAAACTTCTTCTGGAATGGTGACAGCTTCGCCCTGTGCAATCCCCTGATATCCGACGAATAAAAGTAAGGCTTTGCCATCCAGGGCATATCCACATGATGCCTTAGCATATCTTCTGAAAACATCTCGTCCAGCTTTGCCAGTTTATGATAATACCGAAATCCCGGTGCCTGCACTTCCATCCACGCATCTTTCTTGAATACATATCCAAGTCTTTTCATCAGATATTTAAAATGCTCCACATTTCCGGCTGCATATGCACACATCTTGGCATCCCTTAGAATTATCTCTTTCATTGACATTTCCTTTTCCCACTTGTCCCTGCTGATATTTTTTGGATTCCTGCTGTACTCTGCCGGCATAATGGAAAGTCCAAGTTCATCACAATATTTATTTGTAATAGGCTGAAGATGATTCTTCCAGTTGCCTTTCGGTGAATTGTATTTCTTGCCAGTTGTCATGCTGACACTGTTCCAGATCAGATGCCCATGCATATGTTCCCTGTCAGTATGGACTGCATACACCGCCTCATAATCATCACCAAGCACATCCTTCGCAAAGTGCTCCAGAACATACATTGCCTGCTCTGATGTTACTTTTTCCTCCGGTGAAAATGATATGATCACATGATATCCCTGCCTTTTACCCGTCTTATGAAAAATGTTCTTTGTCTCCTCCATATGCTCAAATGCCGTATCCGGCAGGCAGTTAATACCACCCACCAGTACACATTCTTCTGTCTTATCTGGATTCTGAATATATTCCAAAGCATTCTTCAGGTGCGATGCCGGACTTCTGCCTTCCGATTCCATGATATTCAAGATCTTTGTAATCGCCATATTTCCAGCACCTCCCCAAATGTTTTCTTTACATCATCCAGACTGCTCTGCAGTTTATCAATATCGCTGTAATATAACTTTCCCTGTGAATTGCCAAGCTTTACTGCCTGATTAATATTATTTGCAATACCGGCAATAACACGGATTACTCTTGCCCTGTCCTCTGGATAACTTGTATCAATGTTGCCACCTGTCAGTATCAATTCTCTTATATATGCACTTGCTGTCATTCCTGTTCGTTTAAGTGCTGCTTTTAGAATATCCATATCTTTCTCTGACAGCTTCACAGATATCTTATAATCTTTCCTGTCAGACTTGTATCTTCTCTTTCCATCTGCCATACGTTTTTCCCCTTTCGTAATTTCCAAATTCTGTATCAAACCAATCTCTTTTTATCTGTACCATTGCTTTTTTCATCCTTTCTAAAAGTTCTGCTTATAGGTTTTGCAAGATGCGGAAAAGGTCGGACCTTTTCCCGAAAAAATATAAACGCATCAGCGTTTACATAATTTTTCGTCTTGGCAGGAGCACCTGCACCCTGTATATGATATGTGGTGGTTAATATTCCACCATAATTACTGATATGGTGGCGCTTTTTGCCATCACTTTGCTGTTTTAGTGGCGTTTTCCGCCACCACTTTTCCATTTTGATGGCACTTTCCGCCACCATGACTTTTTTCTCGCTTATCTGAGTGGTGGCGCTTTTTGCCGTCACTTTACTGTTTTGGTGGCGCTTTTTGCCCCCACACTAATGAAACTGCATCACCACATCCATAATAACGATTTCCTCTGCCATCATCCTGGTCTGTGTTCTTAGCTGTAACTGTTCTGTAAAGGAATTTGGATTCTTTGGCTTATGCTTTTTCAGCCACTTAGCTTCAATATCATCGAGCAGCTCATATGCTGTATCATTGACTTCATCCGCTCTCCGCTCTCTCTTCAAGCTCACCGAACCGCACCAGACTCTTATATCTCATTGGATATTCTTCCTTGATATATTTAATCCACATACGCCCATACTTTCCTACATCTATATCTGCCCTCTCTGTTCCTGCGACAAGCACCGGATAAAAGATTCCATCCCTTTCTTCATATGGGATGCCAAGCTTTTCAAATGTTGTCTTACTCATAATGATTACCGCCTTTCTCATCACTCTGCAGAATATCAAGCACATGCTTTAATTGAACCAGCAGTTCTTCAACATCTATACCTCTGTCAGATTCATCTAATGTCTGTAATTCTTCCAGTATCGTATCAAGATGCACCTGTACTTTCTTTGCCACCTTCATTCCACCAACAACCCTGATTTCATGCTTCAGAAGACATTGGATGATATAATCCTGTTTTGAAAGTCCGCTGAGTGAAACCTTCACATTCAGCTCCTGTGCTTCCTCCGGTGACATACGAAACGCTACTACAACATTTCTCCATCTGTTCTTGGCATCCAGCCTTTTCTCGCTCATAATAATCTGCTCCTTCCGATATAAAATCTATTCTTTTAATTTCTGCTGCATATATCCAGCAAAACTTGTACCGGCATGATTCATAATGTTTTACATAGGCATTATCAGACTGCCTTGTACTTATCAATGCTTATAATTTTTTCCGCAGCCGCATCCATATCAATCATAGGTGCTGTTTCCTCTGTCTGCATGATTTCTACATCATCATCCTGCTCTTCGCAATCCTCAAAGCTTGCATTGACAGCATCAAGTCTGTCCGCCATTGCCACCTGCTTTGACGGAAACAGATGCGAATAACGATATGTGATATCAATGCTCTCATGACCAACCCTGTCAGCTATTGCAACTGCGGAAAACCCGAGGTCGATCAGATGTGAAATGTGCGAATGCCTTAGATCATGGATTCTGATTTTCTTCACACCGGATAATTTGCAGCCACGCTCCATCTCATGATGAAGGAAGCTCTTTGTTACCAGAAAAATCCTGTCTGTTGGTGTCTGGTCATATAACATTGCAAAATAATCCTGCATTTCTTCGGTAAGGAACTTCGGCAACTTGATTGTTCTGTTGCTCTTAGGTGTTTTCGGTGTTGTAATAACATCCTGCCCCTGCAGCCGCTGATACGATTTATTTATTCTGACTGTGTTCTTTTCAAAATCAAAATCTTCCATCGTAAGTGCAAGCAGCTCACCTAATCTCATTCCTGTCCAGTACAGCATTTCAAATGCATAAAATGAAACCGGCTTGTCAATCACCGCTTCTGAAAACTTCTTATATTCCTCAGTTGTCCAGAAAAGCATTTCCTTCTTTTCTTCCCTGCCCATATTTCCGGCCTGTCTTGCCGGATTTGATTTCAGATTATAAAACCTGCACGCATGATTGAATATCGCACTTAAAATGTTGTGCATTGTCTTCTTGTAAGTCTGGGAATAACTCTTCCCATTCTCATAACGGAATGCTACCATCTCATTCTGCCACTTGCGTACATCTCCCGGTGTAATCTCTCATTCATCTTAAGATTCTTAAAATATGGAAGTATCTTTGTATCCACAATGTGTTCTTTGGTAAGCCAGGTGTTGAGTTTGACATAATTTTTCACATCCTCTGTATACAGCTTCCAGAACTCTCCAAATGTCATATCCAGATTATTCTCCTGCCGTATTTTGTAATTACGCTCATAATCAAGCGCTTCCCTCTTTGTTGCAAATCCTCTCTTCTTTATCTGTTTATTTTCCCCAGTCCAGTCCTTACAATAGAATTTGACAAACCAGGTGCCTGTCTTACTGTCTTTATAAGCTGGCATATTCATCATCTCCTTCTTTCCATATGCAGAAGCAGATGCCTAAACCCATATAACCTTTGCACCTGCCTCTGTCTCAATCTTCTTACCTATTGCTTATCCTGCATCACTCATACCATAAATGCGTTCTTCAAAATATTTTCTGCTTACTTTTCCACGGATTACAATATAACCCTTCTTTTCAAGTTCACTGTTGATCTGTCTCATAAGCTTGTATGCTGCTGATCTTGAAATCCCAAGAATCTGCATCACATCTCCTACTTCTAAAAACTTTTCGTTCATGCCCTTTCACCACCTTTCCATTAAAATTTGTTTTGGCGTTTCTCCATACCAGTTCTGCTGATGTCACAACCAGCCTCCTTACCTGAGATAATCTCCTGTAATACCGCCCACTCCTGCTCGAGGTACTCGGTCCGCTTGGGGGAGTGTCTACATTCGCTCGATTCCTATGAATGTCTTGGCAAATGCCTGTTAGATTTCTGGTACCGCTCATTTAGTTATTTTTCAATACCATATCGTATAGATAATTGAATTATCAAGAAGTTTTTCTAATGTTCTCGTATAGAAAAACTTCCATTTTCATTTTTTCCGTGTTATACTGTCTTTAACAGTCCATCAGGGACAGATAAACGGAGGTGACTACACTATGACAATTGGTGAAAGAATAAAGAAAATACGGGTATTCCGTAAAATGACAATGGATGAACTGGGCGGTGCACTTGGATTTGAGGGCAAAAATATGTCGGTCCGCATATCCCAGTATGAAACCGGTGCACGCATTCCCGGTGAAGATATGATTCTAAAGCTTGCTGATGCATTGCACTGCAATTACAAGGCAATCTCTGATTACAGCCTTGGTGCTGCTGAAGATATCATTGAAACACTTTTCTGGCTTGAAGAAAGTGCCACATCTCTCCCGGCACGTGGAAAAGGTACAAGATTCCCAGAGTACACAGCTCCCGGCAACCTGATTCATCTGACTGCAATGACACCTGCAAAATCTTCCGAGGCTGCCAGACCAACTTACAACGAAGATGATTATGAAAGTACAGGCTCACCTGTCGCATTAACTTTTGAATATGGATTGGTAAATGATTTCCTTTCGGAATGGTGTGAAATGAAAACGAAATTAAATAGTGGAGAGATTTCTCCTAATGAATATTTTGAGTGGAAAATAACATGGCCTCAGGCGTAAATGAAACTATTCAAGCACAGCTCACTTTAGTACCATTTTAGTACCACAAGACAAAAAACAAGCTCGCAAATGCCCATTTTACTAGGCTTTGCGAGCTTTTGAAAATTATTCAAACTCCTCGGCGGATAGCTTGAATTGAATTATTTTCCTTGTGTTATTGTAATTTTATTCACTCTATTTTTCCAAAATCACTCTTATATTTATGCCATTCTATATTTTTAGAGCCAAAATAGAGCCATTCCCACAGCAGTGAATTTCCCCTTGTTGGTTTCTGTCACATGGTGCCAGCACCATGTTTATACAATTCCCAACTGATACCCCTATAAACTTGAATTTTATCGTTCTTTCATACAATACACATAAGTCTGTACAATATTACGCATATAATTAAACTGATTATGTTTGCTCTATTTGTTTTATAGTTTGCATTTGTCGGATTTCATTTTTTTATTTTGTTATTTCAAGTAAAATCAAATACATGCAATGGGACAATAACAATAATAAGACTAAATAGTAAAGTCACTATCTTTAATATTTTACTTTTTTTCCAGAAAAAATAGTACATTGCAAACTGCAATATTATACTTATTGTAAAATAAAGTATCCACTTTAATTCCCATTGCACAATAGCTATTATTGATTCATAATCAAATTCAGTAAAAATTATGCATACAATAAATATCCAAAGAAAAAGTAAAAATACAATAAATTCGTATCCTGCTAATGCAAGTACTTTTTTTCTTATACTTGCATTTCGCATAAAAAAAACAACCCCAATAGATAATATACACAATAAAAATGTTCTATAATAATCCGAAAAAATTATTTCTGTTATCACATTCGTGTCTCCTATAAAAACTTCTGTTAAATCAGCACAATTTTTCAAATATTGATAGCAGCAATATTCCGATTTTACGCTCTCTGCAACTTCCCGACAAATTCCGATTGAACAAAATCGCTGCGCGATGGCCTGCCAAGGCTGTGGCGCAGTTTTCTTTTTCTCAATAATAAAATAGGCAATGGCAATTCTTACCAGTATTTGATATTGTAAAGTTACCACACAAAACAATTCAATACAGAAAGACACCACTGCCTATGAAAAGAATACCATTTGACCGCTTTTCTGACAAGCGGTTTTATTATGCTAATGCGCCTCCATGTAAGCAGGGTTTTTCATTAACTACTGATTTTACATGGAGGATTTTATTATGTACGATGAAATATTCAGCCAGATTACAAATGCTGCAAACAAACGTAATCTAAGAGATTCTACTATTCATGCTTACTGTACAAGTGTTGCTCACTTTTTAAAATATACGGATAAGCAAATAGATGCTCTGACAACAGATGATGTTGACACATTTCTGACCGAAAAAAGACTTTCCGGGATTTCACCGGAAACATACAACCACTATCATTCCGGTATTCGTTTCTTTTATAAAAAAGTATTAAAGATGAATTGGGATGACGATGATATCCCACGTATGAAAAGAGACAGGAGCCTGCCAATCGTACTTACGAAAGCAGAGATATCAGCGATTCTGGATGCAACGCCAAACCTGAAACATAAAGCCATGATTGCTACAATGTATTCAGGTGGTCTTCGGGTATCAGAAGTCACGCACCTTCACTATGATGACATTTCACGCACCAATAAAACAATACACATCCGTGATGGCAAAAGCCGCTTTGACCGTTATACCCTGCTTGCTGACCGTACACTTGAGATACTTACAGAATACTGGTTTAAATGCGGCAGACCAACAGGGATTCTGTTTCCAAGTTCATGGTCTGGCGATTATCTTGTGAAGGACAGTGTCATTCAGTTCTTCCGTAAAAGTGCAAAAAGGGCTGGAATTGAGAAGCATGTCTCTACACACTGTTTGCGCCATAGTTTCGCAAGCCATCTGTTTGAGGCCGGGTGTGACGTGAAATATATTCAGGCCCTTTTGGGACACCGTGATCCAAGATCAACAGAGATTTATCTTCATGTAAGCAATAAGACTCTGCTCGGTATTAGAAGCCCATTTGATGAGATGGGTGGTGAGTAATCGTGGAAAAATCTTGTACGATACAGAATGTCTTTGAACGGTTTTATCCTGTTTATGAAAAAAAACATGAGCTTCCTGCTCACCACAGAAAAGCAGCTTTTCACATCATGAACTGTAAAACCGGGGCTTTTGGTGTGAACATAAGTGTCTGTGAGGACTGTGGATGTATCAGCATTCACAATAACTCTTGTAGAAGCAGGTGTTGCCCTATGTGTCAGGAGTTTCCGAAAGAAAAATGGATTGATGCCCAGAAGGAGAATGTACTGGATGCACCTTATTATCATGTGGTATTCACAGTCCCTGAGGAATTGAATCCTATCATTTATAGCAATCAGAAACTTCTGTATGATGCACTGTATCATGCTGCATCATCCACTCTGAACGAGCTGGCGAAAGATTCAAAGTATCTGGGAGCTGACATCGGATATATCTGTATTCTTCATACATGGGGTTCTGCAATGAATTATCATCCTCATATCCATACAATTGTTCTTGGTGGCGGACTTGATAAGGACAGCAAATGGAAAGATACCGGTGGGAAGTTTTTTCTCCCGTATGGGGTCATTGCAAAAGTGTTCCGTGGGAAATATTTGTGCGAATTAAAAAGCCTGTGGAATGATTCAAAGCTTGAGTTTCATGGTACAGCGGAGAAATATCAAAACCACTATTGCTTCAAAGAACTTCTCGATGAGTGCTATAAAAAAGACTGGGTTGCTTATTGTAAGGAAACATTTAATGGAGCACAGTCAGTCATAAATTATCTTGGGAAATATACTCACAGAATAGCAATCAGTAATCATCGGATCAAATCCATGACGGAAGCAACTGTTACATATGCTGTAAAAGACTATAAAAACAAAGGTCAGTGGAAAGAGAAAACAGTTCCGGGCGAGGAATTCATCCGTCGATTTTTAATGCATGTTCCTCCAAAACGTTTTGTCAGAATCCGGCACTATGGTTTGCTGTCGTGCCGAAACAAGAGCAAAAAGATGACGCATTGTAGAAATCTGCTTGGATGTAAAAAATATATTTCTGCATTGAAAAATCGAAGTGCCACTGAAATGATAAAGCTGCTATATAACATAGATGTATGCAGGTGTTCTTCCTGTGGCGGAAAAATGGTTCCACATCTTCCAGATAAGCATACACCATCTGTTTTAGCGCATATGAGATGTTAAAATATACAACTGAATACTTCAAAAAACTTCCGCAAAGGGAGTCTGTTTGTCATGCCTAAAAATAATTCTTTTGGCAAAAACCAGCTGTCAATAAAACACGAGATATGATAAACTTATAGAAGAGAGCAAAGATTGAATTCCCATAGATAGTGGCGAAAGGGACGCGACTTTGTTCACCAAGGAAAAATCGAAATTGATGTAAACGAAAGGGCAGTTTGATAAAACCGCAAGACTGCTTTTTCGTTTACACCAACTCCGATTGTTTCCTTAACAATTTGTCAATTATAGGTGACATTGAAAAAGTCAGCCCATTCAAGGTGCTGGCTCTTTCAAAAATTCCATTCTAATAAATTGCACGACAACTTA
>CDYY01008175.1_pt1 | contig 11749 bp, 10 predicted proteins | sample 480691 | NCBI WGS metagenome assembly CDYY01 (sample SAMEA3182107, study PRJEB8094) | gut metagenome | biome: human; feature: gut; material: Stool; isolation source: human stools | place: Canada | collected 2013-02-25
CCAGAGGCTCTGCCTCTGGACTCCGCAAGGGGCGTTGCCCCTTGACCCTTTCGCGCGATTGAGTTGGTGACGCTATCATGCTGTGCCCGCGTGTTTATCTGATGAACCTTCGGTTCATAAAAAACAATACCCCAAAAGTATGGAAGTGGCGACCCGAAGGGGTCAAGGGGGCGATCGGAAAGCCCCCTTGTCGCGCCCGCAGGCGCGAAATCCCCTGCGCAAGGAGGAAATCAATCATGTATTGCAATACAATCAATCTCCCACACTGTCAGATGACAGTCTACATCCCCGATTTGGTCGCTGACCCCGCCGTCCGCCGCCCGACCATCGTCATTGCCCCCGGCGGCGGATACACCCACCTTTCCACTCGCGAGGGCGAACCCATTGCATTGACCTTCGCCGCAATGGGCATGAATGCCGTCGTCGTCCGTTACCGCGTTGCCCCCGGCGGTTTTCCCCGCCCCGATGCAGGACATCGCCAGCGCCGTCGCCGCCATCCGCCAAAACGCCGATAACTGGCACGCAGACCCGAATCAAATCGCCCTCTGTGGTTTTTCGGCGGGCGCGCATGCTGTCGGGTTGCTCGGTGTGCATTGGCAGGAAGCGCATTGGTGGCAGGAAATGCACCTCACATCCGCCGACGTTCGCCCGAACGCCCTGATTCTCTCGTACCCCGTCATCACGGCAGGGGAGTTCGCGCACCGCGGCAGCTTCCGCAGCCTCACGGGGACGGACGACATTGCCGCCCATCAGCCGCATTCGCTGGAAAACCTCGTCACGCCTGACACACCGCCGACGTTCCTCTGGCACACATGGACGGACGGCGCAGTGCCCGTGGAAAACACGCTCCTGATGGCAATGCCGCTGCACAAAGCGGGTATTCCGGCGGAAGTCCACGTCTTCCCGCGCGGCGGACACGGGGTGGCGCTGGGCAATCAGGTGACGAACATCCCCAGCGAAGAGGCGCGCAAAATCGTGCCGGAAGCGACCATATGGCCGGAATTAGCGGCACGGTTCATCCGGCAGATATTTACGAAATCATAATAAAAAATCCATGCTTCTAAACAGCCCGAAGCATGGATTTTCTTTATTTTCCGCGCAGTTCTTCCAGCACTTCATCCAGCGGGCGATAGTCCTCCTCGTCCTCCGGCAGCGTCGTCTGCGGCGGAATCACGTCGGTTTCGATGGCGGTTTTGCGCGTTTTTTTCTCCTGCACGCGCTGCGGCGGCAGCTGATGCGCCCAGTCCTCCGGCAGCTCCACCGCCTTCTTCTTGCCAAGCTTCTCGTCCACCATCGTCAGCACGTCGTTCCACTTTGCCAGCAGAATCGGCACGGACAGCTTCATCCACCAGCGCGGCGAATACAGCAGCATCAGCCGCTTGTCCGTCCATAGCTGCACGCGGGCAATGTCCTTCCACGCGAGGTCTTTTTCGCTGAGGATGACGCGCCCGTTTGTGTCCGCTGTGTCCATCAAAGCGGCGGATTTGCCGTGCATCCACAGCTTCACGCGATTTGCCCCCGGCAGCGCCGTCCGCACATGGAAGCCGCGGCTGTCCACCACGCAGTACAGCTCGTCCGTCCCGCCGAGCGCGAAGACGAGGAGCGTGACCGCCGCGACAAAGAGGAGCAGCATCCCCATCACCCACAAAAATCCGCTGTTCAATAATTGCCGAACGCCCGCGCCGCCGCCGAGCAGCAGCTCCAGCACCAGCCCCAGCGCAGTCGCCGCGGCCAGCACCGGTACGGCAATGCGCATCACAGCGTTCCAGCTCATCCAGTCCAGTGCGCGCTGCCGGGCGTACATCCACGCGACGCGCATAGAGCTGGCGGGCGGCGTTTTGCCGCATACGGGACACGCTTCGCCCTCCGGCACGTCCATGTTGCACTTCTTGCAATACAGTGTTTTCGCCAAGTTGTTCACCTCGCGTCTATTGTACCACACGGGCGCGGGGGACGCAAGCGAACACGGCAAAAGTCATCCTTCTTCGACGATCTTCCCGCCTTGCAGGGTAAGCCGACGTTCAGCGCGCGCGGCGACGGTCGGGTTGTGGGTGATGAGCAGAATTGTCTGCCCGGCGCGGTGCAGATCCTCCAGCAGGGAAAGGATTTCCTGCGTCGCGTCGGGGTCAAGGCTGCCGGTCGGTTCGTCGGCGAGGATGAGCGCGGGACGGCGGATGAGCGCGCGGGCGATGGCGACGCGCTGCTGCTGGCCGCCGGAGAGCGCCGCGGGCAGGTGGTGCATTCGCGAATGCAGCCCAACCCGCAGGAGCAGCTGCTCCGCACGGGCGCGGCGTTCCGACTCACTGACGCCTTGCAGCATCAGCGGAAGCATTACGTTTTCGATGGCTGTCAACCGCGGAATCAGCTGAAACCCCTGAAACACGAACCCGATTTCCTCGCCGCGCACCTTCGCCAATTCGTCAGGCGGCAAGGCTGAAACGTCCCGCCCGTGCAGACGATATACCCCGGAGGTCGGGCGATCAAGGCAGCCGAGGATGTTCATCAGCGTCGATTTCCCTGACCCGCTCGCCCCGACCATGGCGGCATACTGCCCCGGCGGAATGCGCAGCGTAATGTCGGACAGCACCGGCAGCGGCGGCGATTTTCGCTCTTGCGCGGGGAAAGTGCGGGTGATGCGGCGCAGGTCAATCATGCGAATGTTCCTCCATGGGGACAAAAAAGCCCCTGTACGGGTAGAATGCCCGGACAGGGGAGAATTTATCGCATGATTTTACTTCAGCCGCTGGAAGTACGCCTTCAAATTCCCGCCGCAAATTCTCTCGATTGATTCGTCGTTATAGCCGTAATTCCGCAGCGCCGTTAGCAGATTCGGCAGCTCCGCCGGATTCCGCACGTCGTCAGGCGACACTTCGATGCCGTCGAAATCGCTGCCGAATCCGACAATATCCGATCCGCCAAGCTGGCAGATATGGTCGATATGCTGGGCAATCGTCACACTGTCCGCTTTGCAGTCCGCAGACAGAAAACGCGGGTAGAAATTCACGCCGATGTAGCCGCCGTACTGAATCATGGCGCGAATCTGGTCGTCGGTCAGGTTGCGGACGTGGTCGCAGAGGGCGCGGCAGCAGCTGTGGCTCGCCATCGGCGGACGTTCACCTTTGGCAAACAAGTCCCAGAATCCGGCTTCGTTCAGGTGCGACACGTCCACGCTGATGCCCTGACGCTGCATCACGCGGGCAATGCGGATGCCTTCGGGGGTCATATGCGTTTCCGCGTCCACGGCGGCAGGGGTGGCGAAAGCGTTCGGGTGATTCCACACCAGCGCGCCGATGCGGATGCCGCGCTGCCGCCAGAAAGCCACCATCTCGTCGCTCTTCTGGAATACCTCGCAGCCCTCGAAGGAGAGCATGAAGGTGTTTTCGCCGGGCTTGACATCCTCCGGGTCATCGACCTGCCGGATGCCCGCGTCGGTGAAGTGGCGGATGGCGGCGTATTCGGCGTCGGCGACGGCTTCATAGTCGCCGTTCGGACCTTTCGGACCGCTCCACAGGGCGAGGGTTTGGAGGCTGACGCCGCCCTGTCTCAGGCGGTCAGGGGTAATATCGGTCTGGGCGAAGGTGCGTTTGCCAACGCCAAGGCTGAAGAGGGTATCGGAGTGAGTATCGGCAAGAAACATCGGCAGATTCCTCGTTTCATGAGAAAATTGGCAGAATGCTGGGAAATAGCATTCTGCCGAAAAAAGCTGCTTAAGGTCAGCGTATAAACACGCGGGCGTAGCATGTAAATGCGCTCAACTCAATCGCGCGGAAGGGTCAAGGGAGGAACTCCCTTGCGGAGTCCAGAGGCAGAGCCTCTGGTGGTTCCCCTCACAGCTCCCTTCGTCCCTCCATCGCCTTTGAGAGCGTCACTTCGTCGGCGTATTCAAGGTCGCTGCCGACGGGGACGCCGTGGGCAATGCGGGTGCACTTGATGCCCATGGGCTTAATGAGCCGCGCAATGTAGGTTGCGGTTGCTTCACCCTCAATGTCGGGGTTCGTCGCCAGAATCACTTCGCTGACCGGCTCGGTCTGCAGGCGCGTCATCAGTTCCTTGATGTGAATATCATCCGGCCCGATGCCGTCCATCGGCGACAGCGTGCCGTGCAGGACGTGGTACAGCCCGTGGTAATCGTGCATCCGCTCCATCGCGGCCACGTCGCGCGGGTCGCGCACGACGCAGATTTGCCCATTATGGCGGCTTTCATCCGCACACACGGCGCACTTTTCAGCGGAGGAAAAATTGCCGCACACGTCGCAGTAGCGAATTGCCTTGCGTCCCTGCCACAGCGCTGCTGCCAGCGCGTGAACATCCTCCAGCGGCATCCCGACGATATGGTACGCCAGCCGCGCCGCCGTCTTGTGACCGATGCCGGGCAGCCGAGACAGCTCCGACACCATCCGCTCAATCGGTTCGATTTGTCCGGGCATTAGAACAGACCGCCCATACCGCCCATGCCGGGCGCCATCTTGTTCATCGTCTCTTCGCGGTTTGCTTCGCCCTTGCGCAGCGCTTCGTTCACCGCCGCCATCACAAGGTCCTGCAGCATTTCCACGTCGTCCGGGTCAACGACCTTGGGGTCAATCGTCAGGGACAGCAGCTCGCGCTTGCCGTTCACCTTCACGCTTACCACGCCGCCGCCGGACTGCGCTTCGTACTCCTGCGCATCCAGCTTTTCCTGCGCGTCCGTCATCGCCTGCTGCATCTTCTGCGCCTGACGCATGAGCTGCTGCATGTTCGCGCCGCCGCCGAAGCCAAAGTTCTGTCGTGCCATAAAAATCGTCCTCCTAATTATTCGTTTTCTGTCAGTTTCTCCGGGGAAATCCGCCGGATGGTCAGGTTGCCCGAAGCCGTCGTCACGCGGACAGACGGTGCGCCATCGACGATGGATACGCCGTCCGTCAGCAGCCGCCCGGACACCGAGCGAAGAATGGCGTCACACTGCGCGCCGGGAATTTCCAGACTGATGCCGCCTGCAACCGAGCCGCCCTTGAAGGTGGAGAACATCTCCGCAAAAGAGAGCATTGCGCCCCGGCTGACCGAGGACAGCGAGATGTTCAGAAACGCAAGGCGCTCCAGACAGAGCATCCCCGTTGTTGTGAACAGGCTGCAATCCTGACCGGAGAGGTCACTGCCGGCAATGTCGCCGCTGCCGTTCTTGACCTTCAGACTCAGGCTGCTCAAGTCGGAGAGCATCACGAAGCCGGAGAGAGACTCCACGGACAGGTCACTGACCTGCAAACCGCGGACATGCACGCTGCCGGACGTCGTGCGAATCTCGACCCGTCCCTTCCACGTGCGCGGAATGCGGACGGTCACTTGCAGCCAGCGGGCGCTGAGCGGCAAGGGCGAGAGTGCGGCGGCGGACTGCTCCAGCGTCAGCGTATCGCCGTTCTGGGCGAGCGAAACCGCCTTCATATCGTGGTCGTCGCCGGATGCCATGACTTGGATTTCCTGCGTGTCATCGGCATAGAGTTCCAGCAGGGCGCCGGTGAGGTGAATCACCAGCTGCGTAATGGTCAGCGAGGAAAAAGAGTTGCGCGAATTCATACGCGTTCACCTCCGTCATTCGTCCTCATCATATCACGTTTTGGCGCTTGTTGCAAGGGGAAAAGCCAACTATGAAGCAGTTGGATGCTTATGCGGATAGGCATAGTTGACTTCATTTCCATCGTGGTAACTTCCGCGAGTTCCAGAGGGCATAAAAACAGACGAAGTCTGCGATCGCCCTCTGGACTCCTTCGGGGTCGCCTCCGGATGCTACTTGATTTTTATTGGAAGTTTTTTAGTTTGTGCGCAGGGACGCTTCGCTGCCTGCGGCGAAGTTGCCGGACTTGTTTTTCCTCTTTGAGTAGATTTAACGGAGCAACAGTTGGGGCGTTGCCCCAAGCCCCATAAGGGGCGCCGCCCCTTAACCCCGCAAGGGGCATTGCCCCTTGACCCTTTTTTCGGCGCCATGCGGGAGCTGTTATTCCAACAGCTCCGCCCCCGTCACCACGTCGTCCATCACCGCGATAACCAGCGGCGTTCCGCGATCTTGCTTGCCTTGCAGGCGCACGTTGTCCCTTTCCACCAGCGTCGCGGGGGATTTCGCCTGCTGCACGCGAATCAGGTGATCGTCCTTCTCCAACCGCACCACGCCCGCAAGCTGTTTGCCGTTGCTGCCATTCTTGTTGAAATAGAAGGACTTCACGCCCTTGCCGTTGCGGTTCTGCTTCTCGAAATCGACGGAGAGCAGGCGCTTGGCGTAGCCGCGGTCGGTCAGCAGCACGATTTGGTCGCTGTCTTGCAGCTGCCCGCACCAGATGACCTCGTCGCCGTCCTCCACCTGCATACAGCGCACTCCGGCGGCGACGCGCCCCTGCACCGGTACGCTGTCGAGCGAGAAGCGGATGCACAGGCTGCTGCGGGTGAACAACAGCAGGTCGTCGCGGCTGGCGGCGGGGAGAACTGTCAGCAGACGATCGCCGTCCTTCACGTTCACGGCGGCAAACTTCTTGCTGCGCACGTCATAATCCGCGGCGGCGGTGCGTTTCACCATGCCCTGCCGGGTGATGAAGAGAATGTCCGGCAGGTGCCCGACGTCCGCCATGCGGATGCACGTCATCCACAGCGCCTTCTCGTCGTCCTCTAAGCCCGCCAGAACGCCCGAAAGCAGCTGCCCGCGCTCCTTGGGCTTGACTTCGTTCAGCGACGCAACGGGCAGGGGATAGCAGTTGCCGCGGTCGGTGAAGATGAGCAGCGTCTCGTCTGTTTTGGCCATGAACAGGAAGTCGGCGAACTCCTTGTCGTCCTCCGCGCGGGTTGGGAGCGGCGTTTTCTTGTAGAGCGCGGGATTCATGCGCTTCAACTGCCCCGCGCCCGTGAACGCCACGATGACCTCTTCCGGCGCGGCGGCCTCTTCCTCAACTTCCAGCGGGGATTCGTCCGCTTTTTCGATGGTTGTGCGGCGCTCGTCGGCGAATTCCTCGGCAATCTCCTGCAATTCCTTGCGGATGACCGCCAGCAGCTTTTTCTCGCTGTGCAGGATGCCCTCCAAGCGGTCGATGAGTTTCAGAATGTCCTCGTACTCCTTGCGCAGGGCGATGATTTCCAGATTCGTCAGCCGCTGCAGGCGCATGTCCAAGATTGCCTGTGCCTGTGCGTCAGAAAGCTCGAAGCGCTCCATCAGGCGGGCTTTCGCTTCCTTCGGGTTCTTCGAGGAGCGAATCAGCGCGATGACCTCATCGAGGTTGTCCACCGCAATCATCAGCCCCTGCAAAATGTGCGCGCGGGCTTTCGCCTGCTTCAGGTCGTACTCCGTGCGGCGGGTGATGACGTTCTTCTGATGGCGGATGAAGTGCCCCAGCATCGTTTTCAGCCCCATCTGCACGGGCTTGCCCTCGGCGATGGCGACCATGTTCACGCCGAAGGTGACCTGCAAGTCCGAATACTTGTAGAGCACTTTCAGCACCTTGTCCGGGTCGGCGTCCTTCTTCAGCTCGATGACGGCGCGCATTCCCTCGCGGTCGGATTCGTCGCGGATGTCGTAGATGTTTTGCAGCTGCCCCTTCTTTTCTTCCGACAGCTTCAAAATTTTCTCCAGCATCGCGGCTTTGTTGACCATGTAGGGGATTTCCGTGATGACAAGCAGCTTGCGCCCGTTCACGCCGTCCTCCACATGCACACGCGCGCGCAGGGACAGCTTCGAGCGTCCGGTCTCATAGCCTCTGCGGATTTCCTCGTTTTTCACCAGCACGCCGCCGGTGGGGAAGTCCGGGCCGGGGATGATTTTCATCAGCTCATCCAGCGGAATGTCCGGATTCTCCATCACAGCAATTGCCGCGCGGATGCTTTCGCCCAGATTATGCGGGGGGATGTTCGTTGCAAGCCCTACCGCGATGCCGCTTGCGCCGTTGACGAGCAGATTCGGAAAGCGCGCGGGCAGCATGTCCGGCTCTTTGAGCGTGTCGTCGAAATTCAGGCGGAACGGCACGGTGTCCTTCTCAATGTCGCGCAGCATTTCCAGCGCGAGGGGCGTCATGCGCGCCTCGGTGTAACGCATGGCGGCAGCGCTGTCGCCGTCAATGGAGCCGAAATTGCCGTGCCCATCGACCATCGGCCCGCGCATGGAGAAGTCCTGCGCCATGCGCACGAGCGCGTCGTACACGGAGGAATCGCCGTGCGGGTGATATTTGCCCAAGCAGTCGCCGACGATGCGGGCGCACTTGCGGTGCGGCTTGTCGGGCGTCGTGCCCAGTTCCATCATGGTATAGAGAATGCGGCGCTGCACGGGCTTTAAGCCATCCTCGACGCGCGGCAGGGCGCGTTCCAGAATGACATGCTCCGCGTAGGGAATCATGGACTGGTGCATCACGTCCTCGACGGTCGTTTGCAGGATGCGCGACGGGTCGTCCTTGGGAATCGGGCGGTTATCGCTTGTTTTCTTTGCCATCGCTTACTTCGCTCCTTCCCGCTGACCTTCGGGCAGCTCGAAATTATCCGGCTTGTTGAAGTCGGCGTTCTCGATGATGTAGTCGCGGCGCGGCTCGACCTTGTCGCCCATCAGGATGGTAATGCGGCGGTCAGCCAGCGCTGCGTCCTCAATCGTCACCTGCATCAGTTTGCGCTGGGAAGGATCCATCGTCGTCGCCCAGAGCTGTTCGGGGTTCATTTCGCCCAAGCCTTTGTAGCGCTGGAGCGTATAGCCTTTGCCCGCTTCCTTGATGCACTTCGCCAGCTCCTTGTCGTCGTAGGCATAGAGGACTTTGCTGCCCTTTTGCACCTTGTACAGCGGCGGCATTCCGATATAAACGTGACCGCCGGTGACAAGCTCTTTCATGTAACGGAAGAAGAAAGTGAGCAGAATGGCGCGGATGTGCGCGCCGTCCTGATCGGCATCGGAGAGGATGATGACTTTGTTGTATTTGAGGTTGGCAAGGTTGAAATTCTCGTCGATGGACGTGCCGAGCGCGGTAATCAGCGAGCGGAACTCCTCGTTGCTCAGCACCTGATCCAGCCGCTTCTTTTCGGCATTGAGGGGCTTGCCGCGCAGGGGGAGAATCGCCTGATAGCGGCTGTCGCGCCCCTGCTTGGCGCTGCCGCCTGCGGAATCGCCCTCGACGATGAACAGCTCATTGTCTTCCGCCTTTTTGCCGCGGCAGGCGCTGAGTTTGCCGACCAGCGGCGCGGCGTCAAGCTGATTTGCTTTGCGGGCGTTGTCGCGGGTCTTGCGCGCGGCTTCCCGCACCTGCGCGGCGCGAATCGCCTTCTGCACAATCTGTTGCGCAATCTCCTGATTCTTGAGGTTCTCCAGCCAGTCCGTCAGCTGCTGGGTGATGATGACCTCCACCGCGGGGCGAACTTCGCTGTTGCCCAGACGACCTTTTGTCTGCCCCTCGAACTGCGGATTCTTGACCATCGTCGTCAGCACGCAGCTCAAGCCTTCGCGGAAGTCCTCGCCCGTCAGGTTGCTGTCCTTTTCCTTCAGGAAGCCGTTGCGGCGGGCGTAGTCGTTGAACATCTTCGTGAATGCCGCCTTGAAGCCCGTTTCGTGCGTTCCGCCTTCACCCGTGGGGATGTTGTTGACATAGGAAAAAAGGCTCTCGGTATAGCCGTCGGTGTACTGAATGGCGACGCGGCAGATGACGGAATCCTTCTGCCCTTCGAGGTAAATCGGCTGATCGTGCAGGACGGTTTTGCCGTCGTTCAAATACCGCACATAGTCGATGATGCCGCCCTCGTAGTGGAAGGTCGTTTCGCGGCGGGCAGGGTCGCTCACACGCTCGTCGAGAAAGACGATTTTCAAGCCCCGGTTCAGGTATGCCAACTCCTGCAAGCGGCGGAACACCGTGTCGTAATTGAAGCGCACGTCCTCGAAAATCGCGTCATCTGGAAGAAAACGCACGAGTGTGCCCTTCTTGCGTGTGTTGCCGACTTTTGCCAAGGGCGCGTCCGGCTTGCCCGCGATGACCTTGCCTTTCTTCTCGTCGAACTGACTTGTGAAGCGCATGGCATAATGGCTGAAATCGCGGCAGATGTCCACGGTCAGCCACTTGCTCAGCGCGTTGACGACCGACGCGCCCACGCCGTGCAGACCGCCGGAATAGCTGTAATTCTCGTTGTTGAACTTGCCGCCCGCGTGCAGCACGGTGAAAATGACCTCCGCGCCGCTGACGTGCATGGTCGGGTGCTCATCCACAGGCATACCGCGCCCGTTGTCGTACACCGATGCGGAGCCGTCCGTGTGCAGCGTCACGCGCACCTCATCCGCAAAGCCGTTCGACGCCTCGTCAATTGCGTTATCCACAATCTCCCAGAGCAGGTGATGCAGACCGCGCGTCGAGGTGGTGCCGATATACATGCCCGGACGCATCCGAACCGCTTCCAGCCCTTCCAGCACCTGAATATTGCCTGCATCATAGTGATTTGCTTGATTTGCCATGAAAAAACTCCTCTTATAATGAAGGAAGTATATCAAAATCGCAACGGTGACAAAGCACCAATTTTCATTATATCACAATTCCGCCGATTCATCAAGGCGAACAGCAAAATGACGCTCGGACAGTTCGGCAGAGGGAAATCGGCACAAAAAGGCGCTGTACGCTCAACAAAAACGTAACATTTTATCAAATATCGGAAACATGTTCATGGGAAAACAAAAATAGATATTGAAAACGGGCAGATAATTGCCGAATCAAACAGGGGAAAATCCGCGAAAACGCCGCAGAATTTACAATTCACAGGGAAAAAGCCTCTTGACAATGAAACAATTTTGTAATAAAATCAGGCTGTACGGAAAGGAGTGATTTCCCCATGATGAATTCCGGTCTGCGGCGGCTTCTGTCCGGCGCGGTGGCGCTGATGCTGCTGGGCTGTTCCTCCGCCTTGGCGGATACGGCGACGGTCACTGCGCGCAAACTCATTCTGCGCGAAAAAGCATCCTCGACCAGCGATGCTCTGCAAACCCTGCCCAAAGGCACGAAGCTGGAGGTTCTCGGCAAAAGCGGCAGCTGGTATAAAGTGACTTACGGGAAATACACCGGCTATGTCTATAAAACGTATGTCAGCGTGACCAAGACGGCCAGCAGTTCCAGTTCTTCCAGCAGCGCGACGCGGCTGGAAAAGGGGAGCACTGGCAGCGCCGTCAAGGATTTGCAGACAAAGCTGAAAAAACTCGGCTATTATGATGCTTATGTCGATGGCGATTATGGCGACACGACCGTCGCGGCGGTCAAGGCGTTCCAGAAGAAGTATAACCTGACGGCGGATGGCATTGCAGGCAAAGAGACGCTCAAAAAGCTGGACAGTGTCTACAAGAACGCGGACAGCGACAAGGACGACGACTCGCTCCGCATGGGCGACAGCGGCAGCGCGGTCAAGGACTTGCAGACGAAGCTGAAGAAGCTGGGCTATTACAGCGGCACGGTGGACAGCACGTTTGGTTCGGGCACATACGCGGCGGTTCGCGCGTTCCAGAAGAAGTATAACCTGACGGCGGACGGCGTGGCGGGCAGCGAAACGCTCAAAAAGCTCGACAGCGTGTACAAGAACGCGGACAGCGACAAGGACGATGATTCGCTCCGCATGGGCGACAGCGGCAGCGCCGTCAAGGACTTGCAGACGAAGCTGAAGAAGCTGGGCTATTACGACGGCACGGTGGACAGCACGTTTGGTTCGGGCACATACGCGGCGGTCAAGGCGTTTCAGAAGAAGTATAACCTGACGGCGGACGGCGTGGCGGGCAGCGAAACGCTCAAAAAGCTCGACAGCG
>CDYY01012139.1_pt1 | contig 11729 bp, 20 predicted proteins | sample 480691 | NCBI WGS metagenome assembly CDYY01 (sample SAMEA3182107, study PRJEB8094) | gut metagenome | biome: human; feature: gut; material: Stool; isolation source: human stools | place: Canada | collected 2013-02-25
GCAACACTCGCCGAAGCTGCACCGCTCGCCAAAGCTACAACCCTCGCCAAAATTGCAAAATGCGTCAAAGATACAGCCATCGTCAAACGCACAGTGTGCCGGAAAATCCTGGATCAACTGATAATCGCCGCGCGGGCATATGATTTTTCCGTTTTTGTCTCTCTCGAACTTCTTAAGATCCTCTTCTGTATATCTTTTCACTTGCGTGTTCTCCTTTTCTGTGCTATACTTCCAATAGATACAATCTCTTTGCCGCGTTTTGCAGCTTCTGTTGCTTGCGCGGCTTTTCTTTTGTCCGTTTTCATCTCATCACCGCCCATACTGTCCAGGCCGCCCAGCGAAACAGGGTAAATCCCATTGCTGTGCCTGCAAAAATCCAGTAGAACCAGGCGTCGCTGTATGGTTCTATCCTGCGTTTCATTTAGATCGTTCCTTTCCCGAAAGCCCGCCTTGCGCGGCACTCCGTTTTTTGTCCCCCTGGCCTGGCGGACAATATTCATATGTCAGTACCTATGATCTCTGGGAAGTCAGCAGAGATCCTTGTATATTGAAGGAGTGTTACGCTGTTCATGGTTTGGCCGGAGTGCCGCTTAAGGCAGGCTCTCTTGATTTTCATTCGTTCTTTTTGGTATCCTGTGGTTAGACTTCCTGTTCCAGCAGGTAGTCTATGGGTTTGTGGAATAGCTCTGATAGCTTGCGCCAGACTTTTATGCTGCCATCCGAAGTGCCGGCTTCTATGGCTTGATATTGTCTGACCGTGATCCCGAGGTGCTTTGCTACCTCTGTTTGCGTTAAGTCTGCTTTCTTTCGTTCAGTTTTTAGGTTGTTCTGCAACAATCACCCTCTCCTTTGGTTTAACACGATTTTTTATATCGTGTTTCTAGTCTTATATTACACGATATTAAACATCGTGTCAATAGAAATACGAGGTGCTACATGGAAAATTTTTCTATTCGATTGAAAAAGCTTCGCCAATCTATAAAGGCTAGACAGACAGATATTGCCGAATTACTATCTGTTACGCCTAGGCATTATCAGCAAATCGAGTATGGAAAGATAGACATTCCAACTTCAAAGCTCATCGCCCTTGCGGATTATTTCGACGTATCCCTCGACTACCTCGTAGGCCGTTCAGATGACCCTACCCGCCGTTAAATCCTGAAAGCCTACCTTGCGCGGCACTCCATATATATAGGTCGTCTGGATTTGCCTTAGTCAGACGTTTGTTTTTTGTTGGTATCTTGCAGGGTCGGAGTGCCGCTTAAGGCAGGCTCTCGTTTGACGATTATTTCCCCTTGTACATTGCGCCTTGTGTCATCCAGTTATAGAAGGCCAGCTTTGGGATTTTGGTGAATCGTGCTCCTCTCACACCGTTTCTACCTCCAAAGGCAAATGGGCATTTCCCACCCTCCGCTGATGCGCGGATACAATCAGGATCTGTCCCAAGGAATTTGCCGACCTCTTGTACATTCAAATAAGGAGAATCGTCCTGCTCCAGCATTTCTTCCAACTTCCTTTGTTGAGATTCAATAATCTTTGGGACTTGCATTAATTCACCTTCCCTCTTTCATAGTCTTGTGCTGGATTCCTTTATCTTCATAGAACCTTGTCCATTCAAAACCTAGAACGTTGGCTATTTTTTTTGCTGTTTCTACAGCAACACCCCTCTCGCCATTTTCGATATTGCAGTAAGAAGGTTGTGATATTCCAACCGCTTCACTTACTTGTACTTGTGAAAGTCCTCTTTCTTTGCGAATTGCAATTAGCCATTTTTTCATCTTCTCACCCCCACAATTAGCTTATAGCTAAATAATATACTCCTTTCCACGTCATGTCAATAGCTTTATGCTAGTTTTTTTATATTGTCATATATATTCAATAGCTATAAACTATAAATTAGGTGGTAAAATGACAAACTTTAAGAAAGCAAGATTAAAAATTGGGATGTCCCAAAAAGAAATTGCAATTACGCTTGGTGTATCTGGACCGACAGTAAGTGAATGGGAAAGTGGGAAAAAAACACCATCTGGAAAAAATTTGATATTATTATCAAATCTTTTTGGTGTTTCTACAGATTATTTGTTGGGTGCTAGTGGTGAACCTCGCCCAGCTATAAGCAATGACGATGTAAAAAAGGCAATCGATGAATATGTCAAGAATAAGGGAAGACAAAGTACGGTCATTCGTTATAACGGAAAAGAACAAACTTATGAAACCCTGGATATGACTGATGAAGAGTGGGAGATTGCACAGGCGACCATAGAAGCACTGCGTCTAAGAAGAAAATAATTTCTCTTTTCTTCCATTGGTAATTTCTGACGATTTACTAGATTCATGTTTCCTTATAGATACAATAAAAGTATCAATATAATTAGGGGGAAACATGATGTTTGAAGCAAAAAGAGCCTGGGAAGTTCTTTCCAAAAACGGGGTTACTGCGCCATTGTGCATGGATGATTTGACGCACATTTGTGGCTCCATTGGCGCTGAGCTAGTATCTTACAAGTCTGGGAAAGTCTTGATTCAGCAGCTTGGTCTGGAACAGAATACAAAGTATGATGCTTTTACTTTTCGTCAAGACGATACCATAATTATCTTTTTTCGGGATGAACTTTCCACGCCTAACAAGCTTCATGCCATTTCTCATGAAGTAGGCCATATAGTTTTACAGCACATTTACAATGGAAGTCTCGGATTTTCAACCGTTGATGCGCCACAAGAACAGGAAGCAAATTTATTTGCTTATGAACTGGTAATCCCTTCTCTTGTGATTCGGGCATGTGGTTGTCAAACAGACGAGGATATTCTCCGAATTTGTGACGTAACCAAACCATGCCTTGGCTATCATTCCCAAAAGTTGCAATTTGACAGCGATGGATTTACACTGGAAAAATCCATCCTTGCACAGTATGGCGGATTTATTGAAGATCACTGTCTCAAAAAAAGATGGTTTCAGTCCATAAAAAAAGGATTGCGAAAACACAACCCTTTTCCCTATATTGCCTTGGTTTGTTGTATTGCATTTGCTGTAGTTTCTTGGTACGGGATTTTTGCACCGAATCATATGGCACAGCCCGCCTCTGTTCCCGAAACGACCATACAGCAAACGAATGAAACGGAACCACAAACAAATCTCGTCTATATCACACCTTACGGTGAAAAATATCATTATGCCTCTTGTCGATATGCAAAGCAGGATAATGCAACACCCATAACGCTCCAGGAGGCTCAAGAGATGGGCAGGACGCCCTGTAAGCTGTGCATCGGAGGTGATGCACAATGAAGCGGCGATTCGTTTGGGGCCTGTGTGTCCTCTTCATCCTCCTTGCCCTTATCCCCTTATTCTTGAAGAAACAAGAAAACATAATAGCGCCCACTCCCTCGCCTTCTCCTGTCTCAACGTCGCATGCGCAGTCTCTTGATTTGGACTATGGCAGTTTCAGTGTAACAGTATGGCCCATGCTTTCGGAGAGCTGGGAAATGATAACAAAAGATACGCCGGATGAGTGGTTGGGCAAATATGCCGGGTTCAAGGACATGCTAGATGATAGGCGGTTATTCTATCAGCTTAATACTGAACTTGCAAAGAACAACCAAGGAGAATATGTAGACGGATATTTTATAGATCAGAGAAATGAAGGCCTTACATTGGATTTCGCTTCTCTTTCCGACAATGAAATCCAGGCTATATTAAAAAAAGAAGCGCCCGATGATCTGTTTTATAAAACCATTCCGAATCTATATCAAAAATGGGCATTATTAGAGCTGCAATCTTCTGATCCGACATGGAAAAAAATGATGGCAATCACTTATATGGACGGGGTTTGTATTTCATATGTCTATGCTTGCGATACGGATCTATATAGCGCAGAACGTGCAGAAAATGCGCTTACAGATGCTATATCAAGGACATCGGTAAAAATAAACTAATATTTTTACATGATACAGGGGGGATATTATTATGTACTGTCAAAAATGTGGGAACGAAATTCCTGATAACAGCGTTTTTTGTGATGTGTGTGGCCAAAAAGTCTTTAGACTTACCCAAGAAGCAAATTCCAATATAGGAAGATCAACGATAACTAAAAATTCTAATTCTGCGCATTCTGCTGCTAATGCTACTAATAAAGAAAAATTTCTCTCTTTACCCGTAATTTTAATGATCGTTGCTTTGATTTTCATTGCAGTTCTTGCAGTAATGTCGTTCGATTCCAGTTCTAAGCTTAGTTCGGACGCTGAGGAAACTTATGATACTGTTGTTCTGAGCAACGGTATTAAATTAAAAGAGTTCAATGATTGGGATATTCTGCAACCAATAGATTCTGAAAAAACATTTCTAGAATTCCCCAGTCAACTTGAACTAAGCTGGTATGGATTTACCAATGAAGATATAAAAGATATTTTTGATTCGGGGGACGGAATTGAGTGCATATTTGCAAAAAGAGAATATGATGCTAGTAAGAGCGGTTTTATCATTGTAAGCACTATTCAAAACTTCACTAGCCAATACTTTTCTAGTGATAACCCTCCTTTATCGCTGGATGAATTCTCAAGCATTGATATTTTTGCCAAGGATATTCTTGACGCTGAACAGTCCTATGAAATTCATCCAGTTGGGGACGTTTTGTGTCTTCGTGTGATTACACCTCCCAATGATGATGGTTTCGGTATAATGTCAGAAATAATCGTTATAAATGGCGACGCTATTACATTTGACTATATTTATCCATCCGGTCGTATTACGCAATCAGAAGCATCTCGTGTTCTCGTCAATTTATTGCAGAATATTAGCTATTAAGGAGAAAATACAATGTTTTGTCAAAAATGCGGGAATGAAATTCCGGATAACAGTGTTTTTTGTGATGTGTGTGGGGAGAAAGTTTCCTTCCACCAAGAAACACCGAAAAGCCCCAAGAAAAAAAGAAGCAGCGCTGTTATTGTGTTGTCTGTCTTGCTTGCAGTGGCTCTAGCTGGATGTGGGGTTCTCGGATATATAGCAATTAGACAAGCAAATTTGGTAGCTTTTAAGAATGAGATAATCAAAAACAAAAACAATAGTATTGATTACTATGAGAATGAGGTGGATCTTCTCAGAGAAAGGGCAGAATTTTTAGACAACTATGTTGTAATTGTTGGGGATAACGGATCAAAATATTATCACAAATATGAATGTGGGCTTTGGCGGTCATGTGAGTCCATTTGGATTTATAACGAGGAAGCAGCTAGGCAGGATGGCTATAAGCCATGTTCTATATGTTGCAAATAGGAGGTTGCTATGTATTGCTGGAAATGCGGAAAAGAAAACCGAGATAGCGCAGCATTTTGTAGGTACTGTGGAAGCCCGCAGACTATCCAAAATAGCAGCGCAAACATTACTCAGCCTACAGAGGAAAATGCTGCTGAACATACGAATAATGTAGAAGAACAAATTCAAAGTTCTTATACTCTACCTTTTAATTATGCAAAACTTTGTCCTAAGTGTAATGGAGCTATGTTTTCAACAGAAATTCCTAGAACAAAAATTTGTGTTGGTTTAGGTGGCCGAATTATGTTTTATATTTGCTGGTTCTTTATTCTATGTTACATTGCCTTTATTTTTTCTCCTGCGTTTGGCGTATATTTTGTGTATCCTAGCCTCTTATCATCCATTTCTATTATTTATGTTCTTTATCAACTCTATAAACACAGATCTAAAACAGTTCTTCGCTGCGAAAGATGTGGTTATGAGGAAAAGGAGTAGGGGAGTCTTGGCAAGAAGCAAGCAGCAAAAAAGAAAGCAAACAACCGGGCTTGTAGAGGTAAAAAAGACCATTGGAAAAACTATGGATGGGAAACCTATCCGGAAAAGTTTCTATGGCTCTACAAGGAAACAAGCCCTTGAAAAGGCCGACAACTATCTCTTAAAAATAAAAACGTTTGATGGCTTACAACAGATCTCTTTCACACAAGTAGCCGAGCAATGGCTTTCTGCTTACAAGGAAGATGCTGTTCGTACCATTACTTACGAACGATCTTATCGGTCTCCTTATCAAAAGCATATACTTCCATACTTTAGAAATGCAAACCTTGCTGATATTAAACAAAAGGATGTTCAGCTCTTCCTGAACTCCAAATCAAATTATTCCTACTCTTCCCTGCAAAAAATTCGTACTGTGTTATACGGGATCTTTGAGTACGCCATTGCCAATGACTATTGCTATAAAAACCCTGTAAAGGGTACACAGTTGGCAAGAAAATCCACAGATAGAACAGAACAAAAAAGAGCGTATACCTATAAACAAGCGCTTGATGTCATTACTCTCGCACAAAACATCAAAAATGGCACTGATATTATCATACTGCTTAAAACAGGATTAAGGCGTTCGGAGTTGCTTGCTTTACGATGGGAGAATATAGACATGGAGAAAAAGATCATTCATGTGCGTGAATCCGTCTCGGAAACAAATTCCGGTCTGGAAATTCATCCATGCAAATCTCTAAAATCCATCCGTGACATTCCCTTTGATGATGAATTGTATACCCTTTTTTCTAATATGCAAAGAACAGGATTTGTCATCAATGGACAAAATGGCAAAAACATGAACCCTCATAATTGGTCTTATAAGAGGTATGCCGTTGTAAACAAAAAAATACAACAAGCAGCAGAGGCAAAAGGCATCTCTTTGCCCTTGTTGAATCCTCATGAAATGCGCCATACCTTTGGAAGTATCTTATATGAACGCGGCGTTGATATTGTCACGATCAGCAAGCTGATGGGACATTCCAGCATAGAAATTACCGTCAAATTGTATGTACATGATTCTTTGGAAAGAAAGATGGAAGCCATCCAAAAACTATCCTAGCTTTTACGGCAATAAGCCCTCAGAATTTTACGACGTTTTTACGACAGTTTTGCGCCAATAATACCCGATTTTAGCCGTTTAGCCCCAAAACTATACATCAAACAAAGATAGTCAAAGCATAGAAAAAAGCCCGAAACTACGGTGTTTTCGGGCTTTTTTTGTTGGTGATCCATCGGAGACTCGAACTCCGGACACCCTGATTAAAAGTCAGTCTAAAACCTTTATATTCCTGTATTTTTGAAAAAATTACGACATTTTTACGACAGTTTTTATTCTATACAAGTCCTAAATTAGTCTTACATATTCCCTCCGGCTATCTACAACGGCATATATTATCACTCTTTTATTCTCTTCCTCTACCTTATAGAAAACCAGCTGCTTTTCCACGATCATATACCCTTGTCTCTTTAGTATTCTATACCTTGGCACAGGGATTCTCTGATCTCATCAAATGTTTCCCTCATAGGCGCAATATGCCCCCGAGAAACATCCTCTTCTGCCTCGGACAACATGCGCAGCAATTCCGACTCTGCTTTTTCCTGCATCCCTAAGATCATAGTGTCCTCTCTTCCATCCATCGTAACAATCACAGGCTTCCGTTCTTCATGGCATATCAAACGAGATCCAAAATGACTCATATGGGCCTTGATCCAGTTATAAATGTCTGTCTGTATCTCTTGCGCCATATATCAGACGGCGTACCTCCATTACATCATCGATCACCACATAATAAACCACATAATTTCTTACGTAAATCCGATAGTATAGATGGTCACGTTTTTTAATAGAACGGTATGGTTCAAAAGCAACAGGATTGTGTAGCCTTTCCATGATGGCAGCTTCTATATCATCAATCAGGCGTAATGCTGCGGTCTCATTCCTCAAAACATTGGCAATGTAATTCGCCGTGCTGATTAAATCCTGCTCAAATATCGGCAAATACCTAATCTGATAGGATTTATTTCCCATGTACAGCACTCCTTGCATTCCTGAAAACTGTTTCGTGGGAAAGCCTTTCTTCTGTCTTTGCCGCCTGTCTGTCAGCTTCATCAAGTTTTATTTCAATGTTACCAATCAAGCTCTCGTATTCTTCCAAACTTAATACAACCATTGCACCATACCCATTCTTTGTAAGATAAACAGGGCTTCCACTATTTACAATGGTTTCAATCTCGGGAAATTTATTTCTTAGGTCGGAAACAGGCCGGATCTGTATCATGTTCAAATGCTCCCTTCACACCATATATTTTATCTTAATTTTATCAGAATATTATCGCAAAAGCAATGTTTTCTGCCATTATTCCGCCCTTTGGACAAAAACCATTCTGCGGTTGCTTCTTTTTAGGGGCTTCCTTTCTATCTGCTTTTCTGTGGGCTTTCGCAAACAAAAAAGGCCGGGTTCCCCCGGCCTTTTCCCTTTATTCTGTTTTCAGCTCCGGCAGGCCCGCAACGCTTGTCAATAGGCTCAATAATCCGGATAACACCGACGCGCTTGCCACCATCACCCAGTCCACCTCGGAGATAACTGCGCTCGTGCCGATCATCGCCGCCGCCGTTTGCGCCACCGTCTTGATTGCGCGGATACCCGCCGCCTTGATCCATTGTTTCATCTTCTTTTCCCTCCTAAAAAAAGAACGCCCCTTTGGCGTTACAGTCCTATCTTTGCGGCTATCAAGCCCAGTACCAGCAGCGTGGCCCAATCCACCAGCTTGCTGACCACCTGTTCCCAGCGTCTGCGTGGTTTATCCTCGATCTTGCTTAGCCTTGCGTCTATGTTTTCCAGCCGTCTCATGATGTTTTCTATCGAGCTGGTTTGATGATCCGCTACCTTTTGCAAGGCCTCGATCTCTTTGCCGTGCTCTGTTACCCTGCCCTTTAGCGTGGCCCTCTCATCCTTGGTATGTCCATGCCGCTCGTTGCAAAATTCTTTGGTTACATATTCCATCTCCATCACCAGCGCGCCCTATGCCCGCGCACATCCACATGCGTAAACGTGCTGTATTTCCCTACGCCGCCCCGGCTTCCTACCAGCCTGTCGCATAGCTTGTATACCTCTGCGGCACTTTGCCCGCTCACCTTGATGTCTGCGGCCGCCGCATACAGGTGCTGGCTCTGCTTGGCCCCGTCTACCTTTTTGTTGTAGCTCTCTGTTCGGTATCCGCTCGTGACGGTGATTGCCCGGTTCCCGCATGCCGTCCTGATTTCCTCCAACAGGTTCATCAGCTTTTGGCAGTTTGCGTAGTACTTTTCAGGCACCGCCGTCCCGTCCTTGCATTTGAACTCGCTCAGCTTGAAGTGCGCGCTGGCAGGTGTACTCGCGTTCCTGCCTTCCAACAGCGCCGTCCAGGTATCCTTTCCTACCTTGCCGTCTGTTGCGATGCCCGCCGCGCTTTGCAGCGCCTTGACTCCTGTTTCGGTGTTGCTGCCAAAGATGCCGTCTGCGCTGCCCGCGTTGTATCCCTGCTCGTTCAGCTTTGTTTGTAGCTCTCTTACCAGCTCTCCCCGGCTCCCGTTTTTCAATAGGCAGTCCGTAAACAGCTTGGCATACGTGTTATCCCCCACGATGCCATCCACCGACAGCCCCTTGGCCTTTTGATAGCTTCTGACCGCGCTCTCCGTTTTCGTCCCGAAGATGCCGTCTACTGTGCCGCAGGCATATCCTTTCTCATTCAACATTCGCTGCACCAGCTCTACAACCTCGCCCTTGCTTCCGCTTTTGATTTGCTGCATTGCGTTTCCTCCTTACAGCTCCTCTGCGCCTTCAAATGTGCTTACGTCTGCTCCCAGCCTGTCATACAAGCCCTTTCGCACATCCTCCTCTATCCGCAGCGTCACCTTGGTATCAGGCCCTATGTTCTTGGGCTCCGGCACGAACGCTTCCATCTGCTGCAGGCTCATCCCCGCCAGCTCTACGCGCTCCTCCTCTGTCAACCGGTCTTTGGCTGCCAGTTCCTGATACCGTGCGATTTTTTCTTGGTTTGCCGCAATCTCCGCCTTTTCCTGTTCCCGGTACTGCTTGTCCGCGTAATGCGCGATGTAGATGTGGCATTGCCCTAGGTCATAGTCGTATGCCACTGTACGGATACGGTGGTACTGTCCTGTAAATGCTCCGTTGTCCCCTGTGATTTGTTTCCCCAGTGCCATCTGTGTTCCCTCCTAATATTTGATGATGTAGTGCTGCGCTATGTATGGCTGCATCAACGAGCCTGCGTCCGTGTGTCCGCCCAGCGGCGTGCCGTATTGGAACGTGCCGGAAGGGCTTTCCAGTTCTCCGCCGTGGAAAAAGCGGGCTTCCGTTTCCGGCTCAGGCTTGCTGACATAAAAAGCGCCGAATATGCCCGGCTCTATGCCGCCTGTGATGGCGATTTTGGCGTACGCCTCCTCCGACAGCGTAAACTGTCCGTCTGCTGCGCCGCCCTTACCTGCCAAAGGATAGGTGTTGTCCGCCCCTACCGGCACACGGCCCGTTAGATCCGGCACGTTGAACGTCGTGCTGCCGTCCCCCTGCCCGTAAGCTGTGCCCAGCACAGAAAACAGGTTTGCATATGTGGTGCGGCTCACCGCCTGCCCGTTGCACAACAGCCATCCGGCTGGCTGTGTCCGGCCCGCCCACAACTGAATACTGCCCGTCATGGCATGTATAGCCGCATCTCCGGTATGCGCGTCGATCTGGTTTTGCAGGTTTCCCGCCGCATCCTCTGAAAGCTGGCCCTTGATGCCCCCGAACCATTGGTTGAAGGCGTCTGTTAGCTGTGCGTTGGCCGCGCCCGTCTCCAAATGCGTCACCGGGCTCGCCACCACCCCGCACACCGCCTCGTTGAGCCTAAGGTCCGTGATGTCCGCCTGCCGCAGGGCCGATGCGTTTCGGTTTACCAGAATATCCGCCAGGGCCAGCTCGTAAATATCCCCCTGCGCCTGCTGGGTGATGTCCGGCGGCGCAGGCGACGCCGCCGGCGTGCCCTTTGATACATATAGGTCAATGCTGCGCTGCACGGCGTCATAGCGCGCCACAACGCGGTCAATGCGCGCAAACGTCTCCGAGCATGCCTCGATCTGCAGCGCCTTATCCTGCTCCAGCCAGCCCATATAGCCGTTGATAAAGCAGGTTCCCGCCTTTACCGTAACCGCCATCCCCTCCTTGGCCTGCACCATCAGGCCGTCTGCCGGCAGGGCAAACACCCCGTTGCCCGCCAGTTGGCTGAAATACTTGGCAAAAAACGAAGCATCCTCCGCCCTGTCAAAGATCGGCCGCCCCTCTTCGTCATAGCCTGTGATCGTTGAATTGAAAAATCCGCTCCTCATGCTTTCCCCTCTCGTCTGATCGCCTTGCCCAGGCTCACATAGTCCTCCCCAAAGGTCACCTCCACGGAAAGCCCATCCGCCTCCACAGCCTCGCGTATCTCCTCAATGCGCTTTTCTGCCCAAAGGCCCATTTTCTCCTGGATCACCGTGCAAATATCCCCCAGGTCATAGTGCGTTTTATAGATTAGGTTGGCGTTGGGGTCGATGGCATGGTTGTATGCCTCCACCCGCCGGTATTCGTCCAGCGCCTCCCGTCCCCTTTGCCAAAGCGCCTGCCGGTATGCCTCGTCCGTCATCGCTTCGCCGTCCACCTCTTTTTTGACGCTCGCGGCGTCTACATACAGCTCGCGGCGCTCCGCGCCCGCCGTGCAGTCCACCGTCACGCAGACAGCCGCCTGCCCTTCCTCCGCCTCGCCCACTACATAGGCAAAGTTGCGGTAGTCCTTCTCGTCCGTGCTGTAATCGCAGGTCAAAAGGTTCTCCTGTCCTCTGGAAAATACCGCCCAGCTATTTTCCTCCTGCCCCTGGGTCCTGTCCCTGCCCTGCCATACCTCAAACAAAATCTCGTCGTTTTCATAGTCATAG
>CDYY01026934.1_pt1 | contig 11352 bp, 7 predicted proteins | sample 480691 | NCBI WGS metagenome assembly CDYY01 (sample SAMEA3182107, study PRJEB8094) | gut metagenome | biome: human; feature: gut; material: Stool; isolation source: human stools | place: Canada | collected 2013-02-25
ATTTAAACATTTAACAATGATGAAAACAAGAAGTTTTCTATTATCTACATTGGCAGTTTTTATATTTGCCGGCTGTAGCAGTGAAGATGCCCGGGAAGACAATATCCCGAGCGGTGAACTGGATGGCAAAGCGTATCTTTCGCTTTCGCTGCAAAGTCACACAACTACTTCAAGAGCAGTAGATACCAAACCGGGAAGTTCTGGGGAAAGTACAGCAGAGGCCGTCAAAGTTTTATTATTTGACGATGATGATGTGTGCCTTGGTATGGCTGATTTTGGTAGTTTGACCGTCGAGAATAGCGGAGCAACAAGTGCAGAAGGGACAGGGACCCCGGAAGCTGCGGTTAGCGATGCAATATTAGTACCAGAGAAAACAAAAAAAGTATTTGTGGTTATCAATCCTTACACCGACGGGAGCAAAGGGTGGAATTTAACTGCAGATGCTGTAAAAGGTAAACCTTGGTCTGCAATTAACACTGCTATTGAGGCAGCTATTGCTAACATCGCTACCAATGATAAATTCATGATGGCGAGTGCAGGCAAAGGGGCTGGCATAGAAGGAGCATTGACGGGAGTAAAGGTACATAAGCCGGAAGGATATACCCAAGACAAAATAGATGCGGCAAAAAAAGAAGCAAAAGACCATCCTACAGAAATCTCAGTGGATCGATTGAGTGCAAAAGTAGAACTTGCGGTTAAGGATCCTTTTTCTACAAAACCTGACGGTGCTACATTTACTTTCGGCGGTTGGGAATTAAGCGTTACCAATAAGAGTGTGAAACTGTATAGTGAACTTATCACTTACGATAATGCCACGACTGGAGCGGTTTATCGTCGGGATAAGAACTATTTAAAGAGCGAACAACCTGATATTAGTAATAATAGTACTATGGAAACTAATATGGATGCAGCTTTCAATTATCTAAAAAATATAGATAGCGAAAGTGAGGAGATGCCTGCTGTTACACAGAGTAAGGGAACAAGTCTGTATTGTCTTGAAAATACAATGGAAGCTAAGGCACAGCAATTAGGATTCACTACCAAGGTGGTAGTAAAGGCACAGTACACTCCTAATAGTTTGACTGGAAATAGTAGCTATTTCTCTTGGAAAGGAAACTATTATACATTAGATCAGCTTAAAACTGAATATAAAAACACTCTTAGTGGCGGACTAAAAACAGACTTGCCTATATTCTTAAAGAAGGCAAAGCTCGTGGCTGAAGATGCCGAACAAAGTGCTATAGATGACTTTATTACAAACCTTCAAGCGAGCGGACTTACTGCGAAAACCGGTATCATCGGACGTTTTTGTGCCGTGCGTTACTATCATGAATCTGTTTGCTATTACGATGTCCTGATCCGTCACGACCAGAATGTAACAAAAAAAATGGCTTTAGGCCGATACGGAGTAGTGCGTAACAACTGGTACCACCTTGAACTTCGGAGCGTGAGCGGTCCCGGAACACCGTGGATTCCCGATCCGTCTGACCCTGATCCCACTAATCCTACACCTCCGGGAACTGATGATGACGAATCAGATGCTTACCTTTCTGTAAAAATCACTATCAATCCATGGACTTACTGGACACAAGGTGTTGATTTGCATTGATAAATGAGAATTAAAAGACACATAAAGAAATACAAAATAATCCTTGCCGCTTTGATGGTGGCAGGGATTACCGGTTGCGATGTCCTTCATAACGACCTCGATCAATGTGACCTCTTTCTAAAATTCCGATATGACTATAATATGGCAAATAAAGACTGGTTCGCTGAACAGGTGGAAGAAGTAAAGGTTTTCGTGTTCGATACGCAAGGAAAATATATACAGACACTTACTGATAATGGTCATTCGCTAAAAAGTCCGGACTATCGTATGCTGATACCCTATCGTTTGATAGGCTGTACAGCCGTTGTATGGGCTGGAAAAACGGATAAATTCTATCAGCTTCCGACAATGGATACAGGTGATCCAATAAATAAATTAATGTTGAAATATGAGCCGGAAAACAACATAAGTAACAACCATCTTGATGCATTATGGCATAGCGGTCCTCTATTAATGTTTTCTTCGGAAAATATTAGTAATACGGAAAACGTCAGCTTGGTGCGCAATACCAATGATATAACGATTGGCATTACGCGAGGAAATAATCCGGTGGATGCTTCAAAATATGACATACAACTAATAACTGCAAACAATTTTTATGACTATAAAAATAATGTAGGTGAGAGCAGCAAGAATATAATTTACCATCCTTGTTCAGTTGAAGAGGAAGACAGTAAGACCGCCCTACAAACCCGCCTCCATACTCTTAGGTTTATTAAGGATGCTGACACGACTTTTTCTATCACCGAAAAAGCATCAGGAAAAACAATAGACATCGGAGGAAAAACAACTATAAACCTTATTGACTACCTGTTGATGAGCAAACCGGAAATGATGGGCGATCAAGAATACCTCGACCGCAAATACGAATGGGATATCAACATTCGAATCGGAGATAAGGAAGAGAATGGCTACATTGCATTGAGTATAACCATCAATAATTGGACCTACTGGTTCCAACCAACAGATATGTAAATCGTTTTTTGAAACGGAATTATGGCACGATTAAGGATGAATATAACTATCAACATAAAATTTTCGGCAAATGTCCTGCTTTTGACAATGTTTGCCCTGTTTACTTACTCTTGTACAAAAGAGAACGAAGTAACAGGCGCACGTATTTACGAAGGAGAAAAGATACCGATGAGTATTAAAATGGGGACGCGCAATGATACCACCGACAAAGATGAAGTCATAAATTCCGTACGTGCAATTGTGTTTAATGACAAGAACGAGCTGGTATACAACAGCGTTTCTGATGTTTCCATAATCGATGGCACATACACCGCTTCTATAAGAGCGGCACGGGGATATAACAACATTTATATCATCTGCAATGAAACATCGGAGCTTGCCAAAAAGCTCGCTGCTATTACACTGGAAAATGAAATAGAAAAAGTGACATTCTCTGCCGTAGGTATCGTTGCTCCTCCACCCATGTATGGAAATGTGATACGTGCCTATGTGGAATCCCGTAGCGACGGAACAAATGCTACAGTTACAATCAATAATATTACAATGCCGGAACTGCCGGTTAAGGTAAACCGTATGGTATCCCGCATCAGCTTTACGGCAATTAAAAATATCGCTAGTGAGAATGAGGATTTTAAAGTAACCAAACTGAATGTTAAAGTATGTCGTATGCCGGTTGCCACTCCTATAGGAGAAGGGCAGGCATATACGGAAGATATTTGGTCGGATGACCTTACTATCCCGGGAACAGGCGAACTCGATAAAAATGGTACATATACAATAGATGGAAATAATTACACCATACAAGACGGAGTGGATTGTATAACAACTCCCGCTACCTATATTCCCGAACATATATTGTCCGACCCTCAAAATGCATCACACGCAACCTATCTTAAAATCGACGCGCAATGCGTGCTTAAAAACGGAGGTACGCAAGTATTGAACTGTATCTATCTACTGAATATCGGTCAGAATCCCCCTGGGAACCATAATCTGACACGAAACCACCATTATCAGATATACGCCACCATTACCGGTATGGGTGCTATGGGGTTATATGCGGAAATAGTGGCAATGGAGGAACATGATATTACCATCAACTGGAAACCTATTGACGGGCTGGTCATTGTGAGTGATAAAGCGGCAGATTATGACGCGGTTGCCGATACATCCAGAAATGTAAATATATGGAATGATTTTAGTGTTTATTCGGGTATACTGAAAGCATATCATTCGGAGACGGGATATAAGGATGTCTTGTTCAAATACGGCAGTCTGATAGCTATCAGTTCTCCGGATGCAGGTACGGGGTTCAGCCCACCTGCCAATACCGATATGTTAAACGATGTACTTTGGTATCCGGGCTCATACGCTCCCTCAAGTATCACGAAATGGGCGGATATCCCTTATTTGGACACGGATAAAATACCTGCAAATAATACCGCCGCCCAAATAGCAGTTGGAAAGGGAGATCCTTGCAAACTTGCCGGACTGTCCGAATCCCAAATCAAGACTTTGGGGATTGTAGATAATAAGCAATGGCACATGGCTACCCCGACTGAAAATCAAATATTGAAGTCGGCAGCAGATAATGAAAATAATTCACATGGTTACCCTTCATTCCATTGGCTGTTTTCTCCACATAACAGGTATAGGGATACGGATGGTATATCGCGAGGAGACTGTTCTAATGGATGGTATTGGGATAGCAATGCCACTGTATTCTACTTTTCCGGAGGAGATCCGCAAAGTTCAGAACTTAGAGAAAATATGAACAGGCAAAATGCGTATATGATCCGTTGCGTGCGCAATGTGATACCTAAAAGCCAACTGGAGATAGGTGTTATCAGTAGTCCAACTTATCAAGGAACCGAAACAGGCGAAAATTCCAGTTTCGGTATTATATCAAATATTCCTTACTGGACAGCAACACTTGTCACAGATGGAATATATGTAGGAACAGCTACAGAATTTAACGATTTCTCATTTGCGTCCGGAAAAACTACACATACAACTCATGGTAGTAACAGTCAAAACATCCCTATATACGTCAAACGTAAAGAAAGCACTTCATCTCGTTCATTCAGAGTGAAAGTGGAGGGCATTGGGTTGGACGGAAAGACAGAGACTAAAATGCTCACAGTTTCGCAAAGCGGATATATTCTACGTGCAAAGACGGGATTAAGTAGCATAGGTAATATACCGCAAGGGGGACACTCTTATACTACGGCTATTGACATTACTCCTACGGACGTAACCTTGCCTGCCGGAAAGTTGTATTTGCAAATTGCTTATGGAAATACAATAAGATGTACAAGTACTGAAATAGATATCGAACCGAATAAATATAGCTATAATGTTGATATAACCATTCCGGAAAACAATAGTCCAAGTAGTATTGAACTTGTAGGAAACATATATTTAAGATATGAAAGCGGATTAACGATTTCGCTCGGCAGTCCAAAAATTGAACAAGATGGGACAGTATTATCCAATAATGAGAATTGAAGTGAAAGTATGATGACAAATATATAATATGACAATGAAAATAAAATATAATATGAGTTTCCGAGCAGTTTGCGCTACCTTGTTTTCATTGATAATCGTAGGCTGTACAAAAGATAAACTGGATGAGTTCAGTTCAGGGAATGTTATCGACAAAGTGGTGATGGTCAGCCTAAATGTCAGTCTTCCCCCTGCCGTAAAGCCAATATCCGCAGGTGAGTATGCAGCGACCAAGTCATTTTTTAGAAACCAGACCAATACCGGTTCTCCGTTTACGGTGATTTTAGAAGAAGAGCAAGAGGAAGATGCAACGAATTCCACTACCCGGGTGTCCGATGGTACAACCTCATTACATAATCTTTGGCTTTTCCAGTTTCATGAGAATGGTTCTATTAACGGGAAACCTCACAAACTAAGTGATGTAGAGACAGCTATTAATGACATGACGACTATAGATGTTCCCTTGGTAGTGGCAGATAATCAGACATTATATCTGCTTGTATTGGGCCCTAAACTGGACTATGATATGAGTGAGGTGGAAACGCTTGACGATCTTAAAAAATGGAATTTTAAATATTTAACTAATATTGAAGGACATACCCAATCACTTATCACCGCTGATGACGAGGTACCATTTGCCGGAGAAGTTTCGGGAGTCACTGTCGTAAACGTTGATGATGGTAAGCGTGGTTTAGTGGAATATAACAAACCTGTCGGTTTTGTTGGAGGCATCGAAATCAGAAGGTTAATGGCACGCATTACATTACACTATAAATTTGAAGTGGAAAATTATCAATTACAAGGACTGAAATTATTAAATGTCAATAGTACGATTCGACTTGCCAACCCTCCAAAAAATACCACCGAGGACACTTATGCTACACTTGAAACGATTGATTTTGAAGGACCCGATTCCAATAATTTCTATTCAGCAACTTGGTACGTCGCACAGAATTGCCAAGGGACGATAGAAAGTATTCTTAGTGAAAATCAACGTTATTATAAAATAGTTGATAAAAAAACTTCAGGTGATGCTCCGCCATTGGGTACGCAGATTGAGGCATGGGCATACCCGATAATTGCGTCAGCGACTGGCGAATATGCAATTTACCAAATGTATGTTGGCAATAACAATACCAATAACTTCGACGTGAAGCCTAACCATTTTTATAATCTACGTACTACCATAAATGCAGACATAAACTCGGCAAAAAATGATGAACGAATTAGGACTTACACCGCCAGTCAGTATTTGGAGTTTCATGCCAGTCAGAATACAAACACTGGTGGAGGAGCAAAATTTGATTATACTACATACAACAAAGCAGGTGTAGGCTATGACTTTGATGCAGCCTACGACGTACGTCCCATGGTCATACAGACTCAAGGACGGAAAGTAGAAGTTGAGATATATACGGATAATCTCTGTACCCAAAAAGTCTCTTCAGATAAGAGTTGGCTTCATCTGTCTTCTTCATCTAACTATACTGATGCGTTCAACAATACTGATGAGCCACTGGCTACATTTATTAAGGCGAATACTATACTTCCTACACAAGTGAAGTTTTACCTTTACAATGATGAATACATTTATGATGAAAACGGCAAATTGGTCAATCCTGGTGAAAACGATAAGGATGGAAAGCGTTCTCTATATATTAAGGTAACTACCACAACTGAAGGTGAGGGAGGAGAAGCGGTACAAGCTTATCATATATTCAGGATGGATCAGCGCCCTGCTGTATATGCCGGACGTTTCGGAGGAGAGAAAGATGCAGAGGGGAACTATACGATGGGGCTAGTGCACGACAGGTTATCTGCGCGCAGTGCACGCTATTTAGAAGACATAACTATGGGGGGAATACAATATGGTTATGATAATGTTGAAACAGCTGCCTACTCATACGGAACCGATAATATGGATTACGGAAAAGGGGCAACAAGAAATCTGGCTGAAAATATTAAGAATCTTACCTGGAATAACGCAAAAATAGCTACTCCGCAGAGAGATGCATCTGGATATATATTGCTCTATCAATATCAATATCCGGCCGCTTCCTTTTCAGCGAGAATTTGCTATGACAAAAATAGGGATAAAAATGGAAACGGGCAAATAGATGAAGAGGAGATGGAATGGTATTTCCCGGCCTCCAATCAAATGATCGGTATGTATCTAGGTAGCATTTTAAATAATGATAACTTTCCTGGTGCTGCAACAACAGAAGACGGAAATAATCAGGTTAAAAGATGGTATTATGGGGTAAATTCTTATACGAAGGCGAACACAACTTCTTCAAGATGTGTCAGGGATATAGATATCTCATTTGATATTAATTAATGATAACATGAACGAAAAAATAAATAATGAACAAAATGAAAAGAATAACAATCATAATCTTCGTATCTCTTTTTATCCTGCTAAAAGGGTATTCTCAAAAAATAGAAATATATGAGGAAGCGGGAATTAAGTATGCAGCCATTAAATCGAAAGAGCTATCGGCAAACAGGGTGGAAAATAGAAGTGAGAACCCTGATTTTTATAAAACTATTCAATTATTTGAGTACACCCAAGACGGCATGAATACTAATCCCATTCAAGTTGACGGTAAAAATGTTTTTGTAAAACGGATTACACGACATCCTGGTAGTGAAAATGATACAAAAATAAAGACTGTCTGGAAAGTATCAGAATACTTTATCATTTCTCCAGATATTGTATATAGCGATGGAAATGATGGTGATGGACACAATAAGGGAGAGGCAACAATGAAGTGGGCTACAGCAAACGGTTATCTCGCTACAGCAAACACAAATGATTTCACAACGGGAAGTTTTGCTGTTCCCAAAGGATGCGCAATGTATCGTGGAAAGAATGGAAAAGACGAACCTGGAACATGGCGGGTACCTACATTACGGGAAGGAAGCTTGATTATGATTTTTTATAAGGGATTAGAAGCAACCGGAAGCAAAGGGACCGATTTCCAGCCATTTGACGTTTCGTCAAATGATAGTAAGGGGACAGCTTATTGGTTGGCAACAGAAAATAATAGCAGTGGGACGGCATGGTCTATAAAATTTTATCCTACAACTGTGAAATATACATCAGGTCTTATTTCTAAGGGTAATGCTCTTTATCTCCGCTGTATTCGAGATATTCCATTAAAATGAATCGCGACAAAATCATTGCCTGTAACTTATTATCATACAAAATGAAAACGATAAAAGCCGAAATATTAATGATTGAAGGAGCGCCGTTTCCTGTCATCAAAGAAATATATGATCCTTCAAATGAAAGGCGTAATGGGAACATTACACCGGAAGCTCCCATTGTTATCACCGGACAGAACCTGGATATGCTGACATGGGAAAATACCAATCTATACCTTGTCTCTTCCGTAAATGACAGAATGTTGATAGAATGTGGCGATATCCATAAATATTCGGACGATAAAATTTATATGACAGTTCCTGATATTAATGAAGGTGAATATTTCCTGGCACTGATGATTTTGATGAAAGATAAAGAAAGTTTTTTATACATCTTTCCCATATCTTTGGTGGTACAGTTTGCTCAATCGAAATGGCACGACTGACATCCGTATGATAAAAATAACGGCAAACAACATAATTGATAAATAGCAGTCCATGGAAAAGAACCAGCCATATAAGCAGGATAAAGTATTCGATAATATATTGGAAACAGAAGAGTTTAACGTCTATACTAAAATTGACGATTTACCTCTTGATGAAAATCCTATGTATCTTGAAGAAGGGATAAATGGGATATGCACGGGAGGAAGTGCGTTATTCAATGTTTTTGGTAACAAACGACGGATTGTTTCCAATGATCTGGTAGTCATTTTCCCTTTTCAGCTGGCTTCTGTCACGGAGATTAGCAGTGACTTTTCAATGACGTTTCTAAAAGTACCCAAAAGCCTGTTTATGGATACAATAAGCGGGATATGTATACCTACGCTTGATTTCTTTTTCTATATGCGGAAAAATTTCAACACTCCGCTATACGATGAAGAGTGCCAACGTTTCATTCACTTTTGCAATATTTTGATTTTTCGTATCAACTTGCCCCGCAACTTATTCAGACGGGAGTCTATCATGCAGTTATTACGTGTTTTCTACTGGGATATATATGTGTCTTATAAAAGAAATCCGAAAGCTGCCGAATTAGTAAAATACACCCGTAAGGAAAAACTTTTATTCGACTTTTTTTGTTTGGTGATCGAATTTCATACCGTAAGTCGGGATGTTGCGTTTTATGCGAAAAAGATGTGTGTGTCCGCCAAGCATCTTACAATGGTAATTACAGATATGAGCGGTCGTTCGGCAAAAGACTGGATTATAGATTACTCCCTTCTTGAAATAAAGGCTCTTTTACGGGATTCTGACCTTGAAATAAAAGAAGTGGCCTCACGCACGAACTTCCAGTCGAACTCTGTTATGACAAGATTCTTTCGTGAACATACCGGTATGACTCCGTCTGAATACAGGGAGAGAATTTACGTTAAAAATGAAATAGATTTATAATTAGTTGAGTTATATATGAAATACCGCCTGTGAAGGTCGTCTATTGTTTGTTTTGTTTGTGTGGTGCACCTTCTTCCAAGAGTAGGAAAGGAGGTGCACCTTTTTTTATAGCTAAAAAAAGAATAGATTAAAATGTGGAATAAATAGCTTAAAATGCTATATTTGCAAAATAGTCGCATTTTTAATATATTGGAGTATGATTTTAGAGTTTAAATTTAGAAATTTCAGATCAGCTAAGGATTGGCAGATATTAAGTTTTGAAGCCTCTGCAGATAAGGTTTCAGAAGAATATTACTGTACCACTATCAACGATACGAAAGTATTAAAACTCGGTATCCTCTATGGAGCTAATGCTTCAGGAAAGACTAACGTATTGCTAGCACTTGATTTCATACGAAAAATAGCCATTTCTCCTAAGATAAACAAGATGCAGCCTATCGGGTTTACTCCGTTTCTCTTGGATGATACGACAAAGAAAGAATGTGGAGTATTTGAATTGACTTTTTTTGTAAACAATATGAAGCATCTCTATTATCTTGAAGTAGATAATAGTGCTGTCCTAAAAGAAACACTTAAATATTATCCTGGTAAGCAACCAGCCGAAATTTTCTCCCGAGAGACCATTAATGGAATCACTCATATCCGATTAGGAAGCAAAGTCAAACTCAATGTGGCCGAGCAGGAAAAGTTGCAGGTAAATACGCTTAGTAATATGAGTGTTGTTTCAGCTTATGCTACAGCTAACTTTATGTTTCCTGAATTAGAACGTGTCTATAACTATTTCTTGAAGCAGTGGTTGCCTATACTCTTGCCCCAAACGGATTTGAAAACATGGACAACAGGAGAAATGGAAGCAGAGAAGGAGAATAAATCCTTTTTATTAGATTTACTGCACCGTGCAGATTTTAATATATCCGGTTTTGATGTTCAACAAAATGAGAAAAATAAAAAAGATACGGATTTGATATTTGAACATACGATTGTAGCCAATGGAACATCTTCTGTTCATTACCTGCCTGATATACTTGAATCAGCAGGAACAATGCGCTATTATGGTTTGGGAACTATTCTGAATATATTGCTTGAAAGAAATGCTATCATACCTGTTGATGAACTTGAGAATTCGCTGCATCCGGATTTATTTGCCCATTTCATCAACTTATTTTTGGTTAATTCGACTTATTCGCAGCTGATTTTCAGTACGCATAATCTCCAATCATTAGACACCGAGGATTTACGTAAAGATGTAGTCTGGTTTACAGAAAAAAAGGATGATGGTTCAACAGACCTGTTTTCACTTGATGACTTCAATATCCGCAATGGCGTTTCGTTTCTCAATGCATATAATGCAGGGAAATTTGGCGCCAAACCAACGCTGGGCGGTATTTTTATTTCTAAAAAACGATAAGTATGGCACGCGAAAAAAGAATAAAAGAAATATCTCCATTGATATAAACAATCCGCACACTTCATATTCAAGGGTATTTGAAGTGTTTGAAGAACTATTACAGAAGAGATAGATAAACTATCGTTTTAATTCTATCTGACAAATTAAATAGCTTAATTTAATTTGAGTCAGGAAAATACAGTGAGTACAAAACAGAATGTTTTTCGTCTTATCTATAAGTAAAAATATAGACTGGAATGAAAAGCCGACTGAAACAACGAATATTTGCACTTTCTCTATTAGCATGGACAGCCGTATGCCCTGCCGATGCACA